>ERZ1090862.6-NODE-6-length-117695-cov-67.045478_pt1 | contig 117695 bp, 93 predicted proteins | sample MGYA00478481_ERZ1090862 | MGnify/ENA primary metagenome ERZ1090862 (study PRJEB33644, sample SAMEA5815745) | chicken gut metagenome | biome: Chicken; feature: Gastrointestinal Tract; material: Caecum | place: Ireland | collected 2019-01-01 | study: A study of the... | reverse complement strand
CAACTGGACTGAAACACGATGCTCAACCGGCCACAATTCCATTGAACAAACACACCAGTGCGTGTTATGTACCACGTCGGGATCCCAGCCCAGCAGACCGTCCAGGATATGCACATACGGCTGCCACGTGCTCAGCCAGCGCAGGTCGATGACACCGGACTCGGCCAGCCCGTACAGGTTCGCGGCCAGCTCGCGCGACCAATGCAGATGCCACGTGCCGCCCCTGCGGCCCAGCCGCACGGTCTCCACACCATCCAAACGGAACGCCCGCTCCGGACCGAAATCGTCGGTCATACGCCCCCGGCACTCGACCACGGGCGCCACGCCCACGTCCTCATACCTGACGCCGATCGCATCCGGGAACGCGTTAAGCACCCCATCAAATCCAACAACACAATCGGCGCCGACGAATCATCCACCATCGGATCCTCCTTCAACCATGCAATCGAACAACACACAAGTACCCCCGACGGGACTTGAACCCGTGACCAACGACTTATAAGATCGCCGCTCTAACCCACTGAGCTACAGGGGCGCGGAAAAGAGTTTTTCAAGAACGGAAACGAGCAACCAGCCCGCTTCGGCACGATGCGACGACGATCCCAGCTATCGTATTCGACCGTTCGGCCGCCACGCCCACGACAAAGGCGCATGATGGACGGACACGACGGAAAACGGCATCCGGGCACGCGAGCGCACGGCGCTGGCCGTCATCACTGCGAACATCGCTCCCGCCGCCATCGGAACACCTCCTCGAAACACCAGCCTACCCCAGAACACGGAAAACCGACCGTGCAACGCAGTATGTCGGCACCCAGCGCTGCTCTCAAAAACTCCCGTTCCGCAAGAAAAACCCATCGTCGGTCACGCTATGATGGCAACAGGTCATCACGCGAACACGGAAAGGCCGCCATGATTCTGCAGGATACAGGACATCGCGACGCCGCGCTCGTCAGCGACTTGGTCGCGGTGTGGGAGCGGTCGGTTCGCGCGACGCATACGTTTCTGACCGATGATGAGATCAACCGCATCAAGCAATACGCGCCGCAAGCCATCGCCGAAGTACCGGAATTGGTCGTCATGCGCCCCGACGGCGACAGCTCGGACCAGACGCCCCTTGCGTTCATGGGAGTCGCCGACGGACGGCTCGAAATGCTGTTCGTTGACCCCGATCATCGTGGACACGGCGTCGGCAAGCAGCTGCTCGAACACGGTATCGCCCATCGCAACGTCAGCGAACTCACTGTGAATGAGCAGAACCCGCAGGCGATCGGGTTCTACCAGCACATGGGATTCGTCACCTACCAGCGCACCGAGCAGGATGAGGAGGGTGGCCCCTACCCGCTGCTGTACATGCGTCTTCAGCGGTAAATTAGCTCCTCAGAAAATCGATTCCCGCGAATCCTTTCAAACATTCCCTGAGTACGCGATTCTGGCACGCGCCACGACCAGCAGCACCGTCCACAGTCACGTAGTATCGCTTCCCCAAAGCGGCCAGAATTCGACTTTGTGCGCAAAACAGGCTATCTAGAATATAACTTTGTGCAGAATTGAGCCGAATCAGAATTCGACTTTGTGCAGAAACAAGCTAAAATGAAATGTATCTTTTTGCAGCATGAAGGGTGGGACACATGAAACGAAAAGCATACGATGAGTTACTCGCCTGGAAATCAGGCAAGACGAGGCAGGCACTTCTTGTGACCGGAGCCCGTCAGGTAGGCAAGACGTATATTGTCCGCGAGTTCGGACGAACGGAATACGAACAGCTCATTGAATTCAATCTGGCGCTCGATGACGCAACGAGAGAATCGTTCCTATCCGCGCGGAACCCCGAAGACCTTCTGCTCCGCATCTCCATCGCCGCGCACGGTCCCCTGATTCCGGGGAAGACATTGATCTTCATTGACGAAATCCAGCACTGTCCGAACATCATCACCTTCATCAAAGCACTGGTGGACCAAGGCACGTATGACTATGTGCTTTCCGGCTCCCTGCTTGGTGTTGAATTGGAGAACATACGTTCATACCCGGTTGGCTACATGACCGAACTACTCATGTTCCCCATGGATTTCGAGGAGTTCTGTTGGAGTATGGGTCTCACGGAACAAGCGTTCGATGTACTGCGCAACTCCCTTCAGGAAGAGCAACCCGTCCCCGACTACTTGCACGAGCGCATGTCCGGGCTATTCCATAGATACCTACTCACCGGAGGCATGCCGGATGCGGTCAGCGCCTTCACCCGAGACAGGACCATCGACAATGTACGTCGCATACAATCCGACATCCGACGTTTTTACAATCGGGATATCACGCAGTACGCACCTAAAGATCGCAGACTCGTCATCCAGGAGATTTATCAACTGATTCCCAGCGAGCTCAACAACTCGACTAGACGATTCAAAATCGGAGATATTTCTGATGTAAAACGCTTCAGCCAGATCGAAGACGAATTCCTCTGGTTGTCACGGGCAAACGTTGCTCTGCCCGTATACAACGTCGAAGAGCCGCGAAGCCCGCTGCTTGCTTCCAAAAGACGCAAGCTGCTCAAATTGTTCTATTCCGACGTAGGTCTACTGACAAGTACATACGACAAACAGTCAACCCTCGGTATACTCGACGGTCTTGGCGCAGAAGGACGCATGAATTATGGCGGAGTCTATGAGAATGTAATCGCACAGGAGCTGACCGCCCATGGGTTCACGCCATACTATTTCACCAGCAAGTCTATGGGGGAGCTGGATTTCCTCATTGAAGACGCGGCAGGCAAAGTGCTGGTATTGGAAATCAAATCCGGCAGCAGGTTCCATTCGCATGCAGCCTTGGACAAGGCTCTCAATACTCCCGGATACGCCATCGACAGCGCATACGTTCTCGCGGAAACCAACGTGGAGTGTGATGGCAAGATCCTGTATCTGCCTGTGTATATGGCCAGTCTGCTGCAACGGCCACGGCTGGTATAAAGGGCGGGTTCGCACTACCTCGAAGTTCTGAATCCACTGCCTTGATTTCTGACCTTTCCGTTCCCGAACCCCGAAGTAGTGCGAACCGCCCGACAGCACCACACCCGAAAACCTACGCCGCAGGCTCACGCCAGCGCTTCAAAGTCGGCAGCACCGCGCCCAGCAGCGAGGCGCTCTCATCCATGCTCCACCCCATGTACTCGGCCATGCGCGGGGCGCAATCCTCGATCATCTCATCCATTGTGGTTTCGTAGGTGTACGCGCCGCCCTCATAGCACCAACGGCAGTATTCCGCGGTCTCGCGACCGTCGGCCTCATGCCCGTGCTGGTCGGGGCCGGTGAACATCATGCCGCAGCTTTCGCAATACTGATCGGGCATCTCCAGCAGCTCCACAATCGGCACATCCAGCTCACGGGCGATCAGCTTGGTCATGTCGATGCCCGGAGAGGTCTCGCCACGCTCCCAACGACTCACCGCCTGACGGGTGATATACAGCCGTTTGGCCAACTCCTCTTGCGTCAGTCCCCGCTCACGTCTCAACCGCGGCAGCACATCCTTGATGGCCATGGTCGGCTCCTTTCCTCACAAGCTTCGCCTCAGCTCCATCGTAAGGAAAACGCGCCGTCCCACACGCCACAGGCAACAACCTGTTGCACCGAAGCATTGCTGCGATTAGTCAACATCCGTCTTCACTAGATCTATCGATATTCGGTAGTTATCTATCGAATATCGATATATACTGAGGGCAGACGGACATCACCACCATCTTCGAAAGGAACAGCCATGACATCGACGCCCCAGACGCACCCGACCGCCATCCGGACGCTCAAAGCGCTGATGGTGCTGCTGCTGGCATTCGCAGCCGCCATCCAGATCTGGCTCCTGCCCGCCATCTCGGCGGACTTTGCGGCGGACGCGCCGGAATTCGCTTATCTGCGGATACCATATCTCATCGTCTGCGAGCTGCTGATGGTCGGATTCGACGCCGCTCTCATTGCGATCTGGCGGTTGCTGTCACTGGTGGCGTCGTCTTCGGTGTTCTCCGATGCGGCGTTCCGCTGGGTCGGACTCATCATCGGATGCATCGGTTTCGACACCGTGCTGGTCATCGGTCTGCTGGCCCATAACCTCATCGCCTCTCTTGGCCCGCCCATCCTGGCGATCGCCCTGCTCACACTCACTGTGGTCGGCGTGGCCCTGACCCTGCTGATGGTGGTGATGCGTGGGCTGCTCACCGCCGCCACGGCGCAGCGCGAGGAACTGGAGGAGGTGATCTGATGGCGATTCGCGTGAACATCGATCTTCTACTCGCCCAGCGGAAGATGAGCGTCGGCGACTTTGCCCAAGCCGTCGGCATCACGCCGGCCAATGTGGCCGTGCTCAAGAACGGACGGGCCAAGGCCATCCGCTTCTCCACACTCGACGCGATCTGCCGCACGCTCGACTGCCAGCCCGGTGACATCCTCGAATGGGTGGACGACTGAATCGATCTGTGGATGGGGTTCGCACTACCTCAAGGATTCACATTCACATGCCTGGTTTTTCAACCCTCACGATTACGTAACGCGAGGTAGTGCGAACCGCCCTTTATGCCATCGACCGATAGAACGCGTCCAGCTGACGCTGGTTGCGGATGATCACGGTCCTGTCCGGCCAGCGGTCGCGAATGGCCCGCAGCGCCTCACGGTGGGAGCGGCTCCATCCCGCATGGCCGCGTCGCCGTGTGACCTCGCTCACAACTGGTTTTACGCACAGCGAACAACCCCGCCCTGCCCGCCGGGGATTCCCAGCATTCCCAATACTTCGCGACGCCGTTCGACCATCGGCGCCCCAGCCCCAGCCGTCGCGGCGATTCATGTTTACTTGACGGAGGTATGACAGATCGTGGAGGTGATGCCGATGGACACCCGAACCGCGCCGCAGGTCACGGCGACGCCCACGCCCCGACGCACCCTCATCGGCATGCTCGGCCCGGCGTTCGTGGCGGCCGTCGCGTATGTGGACCCGGGCAACGTGGCGGCGAACATCACGGCGGGAGCCCGGTACGGCTATCTGCTGGTGTGGGTACTGGCGCTGGCGAACATGATGTCGGTCCTCATCCAATACCAGTCCGCCAAACTCGGCATCGTCACCGGCAAATCGCTGCCGCAGCTGCTCGGAGAGCGGATGGGAGACGCGGGGCGGTTCCTGTTCTTCGCCCAGGCCGAGGTCATCGCCATCGCCACCGATCTGGCCGAACTGATCGGCGGGGCGATTGCGCTGCACCTGCTGTTCGGTCTACCGCTGTTCATCGGAGGTTGCATCATCGGCGCGGTCTCCACGCTGCTGTTGCGATTCCAAGGCGGGCGCACGCATCGACTGTTCGAACGGATCGTCATCGGTCTGCTGCTGGTTATCACGCTCGGTTTCGTGGCCGGCCTGTTGGTCGACCCACCGGATCCGACCGCGGTCGCGCAGGGACTGGTGCCACGGTTCACAACCACCGACTCGGTGCTCACGGCCACGTCGATGCTGGGCGCGACGGTGATGCCGCACGCGATCTATCTGCACTCGACGCTGGTCAACGACCATTACGCTGACGGACGCATCAGGCCCGACACACGCACGCTGCTGCGCGGTTCGAAGATTGACGTGCTGTGGGCCCTGCTGCTGGCCGGCACCGTGAACCTCAGCCTGCTGGTGCTGGCCGCGCACTCGCTGCACGGTATGGCCGGAACCGATTCGATCGAAGGCGCGCAACAGGCAATCGCGGCCGCGCTCGGCCCGGCGGTCGGCACGATCTTCTCGATTGGACTCCTGGCGTCCTCGCTGAGCTCCACGTCGGTGGGCACGTACGCCGGAGCCGAGATCATGCGCGGGCTGCTGCATCTCACCCCGCCGATGTGGGCGTGCCGGATCGTGACCCTGGTGCCGGGCCTGGCCGTGCTGTGGTTTGCGCCGAATCCCACGCAGGCGCTGGTGGTCGGTCAGGTGATCCTGTCGATCGGCATCCCGTTCGCGATCATCCCGCTGCTGCGCTACACCCACGATCGCACGCTGATGGGCGAATACGCCGATGGTCCGGTCAAACACGCGGTATTCATCGCCGTCACGGGACTGATCATCGCGCTGAACGCGGCGCTGATCTTCCTCACGCTGTAGGACGGCTCACACGTTCAGACATCACCGCTGGGTGAGCCGCCGGCACCGCGCTAGGCGAACCAACTCACCGAGGCAAACCCCGGGCCGATTCCTCCGGCTACCAAGTCCGGCCCAGGCTACCGCACCAGGAACACCATGGCCAGAATCATCGCGAAACCGACCAGATCAACCGGAGTGAATACGGCGCCGGTCAACGCCACGGCGGAGATGGTGGCCAGCACGGGCTCGCTGGTGCCGAGCATCGTGGCGCGCATCGCGCCGATCCGCATCACACCGGACATATACAGCCAGTAGGCGCCGAAGGTACCGCCAATCACGGTGAACACCATCAGTCCGATACCCAGCGCGTCCAACTGCGGCGCGTGCGCCCACGGCCGCACGACCGCGCACAGAATCACCCCCGAGATCAGGAACATCAGACCGTTGACGGTGAAGTTGCCGTACCGGCCCATCACCTTGACCGGCAGAATCGACATCGTGGCCGTGGCCAGCGCGTCGCCCAATCCCCACATCAGGCCGGCGAGCGGCAGGGTCAGCGTGGTCAGGTCGCCGCCGGTGGCAATCAGCACGGTGCCCATGAACGCGAGCGCCACGCCTAGTGTCTCCCGTTTGCCGGGCAGCCGCCGCCCGCGCAGGCACACCCAGGCGAGCACGAATAGTAGATTCAGGGTCTGCAATACGGTGGCGGTGCCGGAATTGGTCCATTTGATGGCGTTCAGGTAGGTGACCTGCGTGGCCATCACGCAGATGAGCGCGCCGAGCAGATAGACGGGGTAGGAGCGCACGTCGCGCACGGCTCCGGTCAGCAGCTTCGGCTTGGTCGCGCCCGCCGCGGCCAGGAACAGCATGCCGGCGCAGAGCTGGCGGATGCTGGCGATCCACAGCGGGTCGGCGCCGTAGTCGGACATGAGGATTTTGGATACGGTGGCGTTGACGCCCCACAGCGCGCCGCCCAGCAGGGTTACGCCGATGCCGATGAGCAGCGATTTCGGGGTTCGTTCGAACGTCGCACGACGCATCGCAGGTTTCCTTCTTCTCACAGTCCGTAAAACTCCGCGTGCGATTCTACCGCCGTCCGCGTCACGCCGCGCCCAACGGCATTATGCGATACGGGAACGTCCGTCGTCACGGTTCCGTTGCGGCCCGCCCCCACGGCGACGGCATCAGCCGACCGTCAGTCCTCCGGCTTCTGCGCGAGCGTGGCCCAGAAGCTAGGGATGCCGAGCTCGTGCAGGCGACCGTAGCCGTTCGTGTCCTCATACAGGTCGACGATGCGCAGCCCCGCCTGGATCTGGCCGCGGATCTGCTCGTCGAGCGTGTGCGAGAACTGGACACCGTCGTCGGCCTCGGCCAGCTGGTCGCGCTGGTCGGCGTTCTTCAACGGGTTGAACGGCAGATGGTTGACGATACGTTCCTCGTCGTCATCGGTGATGAAGTTGACGCCGTTGTCGAGTCCGGCCATCAGCAGACCGCCGGGGCGCAGGATGCGTGCGCATTCGCGCCATACCGGCAGCACCTCCTCGATGTAGCAGTTGGACACCGGGTGCACGATCAGGTCGAATGAGGCGTCCGCGAACGGCAACGGCTTGGACATGTCGGCGCGGACGAGGTCGATGTCGTAGCCTTCGCGTTCGGCGACCGTCCGGTCGGCGTCGAGCTGGGCCGGCGTGTAGTCGAGCACCGTGCAGCGCGCGCCGCGGGCGGTGAGGATCGGCATCTGCTGGCCGCCGCCGCTGGCCAGTCCGAGTACGCGCAGCCCGCGCAGGTCCTCCGGGAACCATGAGTGCGGCACCGGTCGTGTGGGGGTCAGCAGGATGTCCCACTCGCCGGCGAGCGCCTTGGCGTAGGTGTTGTGGTCGATCGGCTTGCCCCATTCCCAGCCGTCCTCGATCCATCGCGTGATGGTTGCCGCGTTGATGTCTTGGTAGTCCACCGTTGTCCTTTCGTGTGGGTCAGATCTCCACGATGTCGACCGGGTTCCCGTGTTCCTCGATGATGGCGATCAGGTCGCGGGTGTTCATCCATACCGTCGCGTCGTTGGTGTTCGGGTGTACGCCGATGACGCCGTCGCCCTCCAGCAGGGCGCGGTCGAGGAACCACCGAACCGTGGCGTCCGCATCGTTCAGCAGGCCGAACGGTGTGGCCGACCCCGCCGGCAGCCCCAGCATGTCCCGCAGGTCCTGTTCCGGGGCCAGGCTCAGCGGCCGTGTGCCGTAGCGGCGACGGAGGTCCTTGAGATCCACCCGTTTGGCGCCCTGCACGGTGATGAGATAGTACTGGGTTTTCTTGTCGTTGCGTACGAACAGGTTCTTCGCCTCCCCTGAGGGGTAGGGTATCGGCACCTGCGGCAGGTCCGCCATGGTGTAGACCGGCTGGTGCTCGACGATCTCATGCCGGATGTGCCGGCGGTCCAGATATTCGTAGATCTCGCGGCTGCCCACCATCGTCCGTCTCCGTTCCTGTCAGCGTGCGATACCGGCATCGGTTCGCCACCCACCCATCGTACCCGTCTGCAGCGGGCGCTGTTGCGCGGCCGCCCATATGCGCACGACGCACACCCGAACATCGGATGCGCGTCGTGCGGTCGATACCGGACGGGACGGGATTCGCCACCCGGTCCGGACGGGTCAGGCCTGAGCGGTGTTGGTGCGCTTGAGTTCGTCGCGGATCTCCTGCAGCACCGCCAGCGTCTGCTCCTCGGTGGTCGGGCCGGCGGCGGCAGCCTCCTCGGCCTCCTTCTCGGCCAGGGCGGCGGCCGACAGGTCGCGCAGCTTGTTGATCGGCAGGATCACGCAGAAGTACACGGCCACGCCGATGAGCAGGAAGTTGATGATGGCGTTGAGGATGGCGCCGAAGGAGATGGTGGAGTTGTTGAAGGTGATGGTCAGCACGCCGGACATATCCGGCACGCCGCCGATCATGCCGATCAGCGGGCTGATCAGGTTGTCCACGATGGAGTTGACCACGGTGGTGACGGCGGAGCCCATGACCACGCCGACGGCCATGTCAATCATCGAGCCGCGGGAGATGAACTTCTTGAAGCCGCCGAGCGGGCCCTTGTCGGTCAGGGCCACGACGTTCTTGGCCACGCCACCGGTTACATTGAGCGCGGCCTTGGCCGCATCATTCACGCTGGGCATGAACGCCCTCCTTACAATCTTCTGGTTTCGTGCAAAACGCCGTCATCCATTATCACGGTTCTTCGCCGACAACCCGCGCCGCGACACCGCTCAGCACTGATCGTCGAGCGGCTCCACGGGCCCGTCCAGGAACGCGAAGATGCGGCGGTAATAGTCCTTCAACACCGGATTGGGCATCGAGAAGATCTCATGCACCGAGTCGGGGAACCGTTCGAAGCGCACCTGCCCGCCGCCCTCGCGCACGCGGCGCACGAACAGCTCCTCCGGCTCGTTGCGCACCCATACGTCGCGTCCGGCCTGGAACAGTTGGATCGGCGTCTCGATACGGGCGCAGGCCTGTGGGTCCAAGATGGCGCGCGAGAGCCGCAACGCCTCACGCACCCACTGGTAGCTGGCCGCGTTCGTCCGGTATTCCGGCGTCTCGCAACGCTGCTTGTGGTACCAGCGCACACGCGCCTCGCTGGCTCCTCGATAGGGTCCCATGTCCAGCGTGCCGTCGAATCGTTTCTGCCCGGCCACCCGGCTCTTCCCGAATCCCATGCGGCAGGCGGCCCCGGCTGCGGCCCCCGCCACCGTGTTGGGGATGCCGGCGGTCACCGGGGCAATCATCGGGCAGGAGAGCACCGCCTTGTCGAACAGCGTCGGACGCCGCTCCAACACGGCCGCCCCGATGCCGCCGCCCATCGAATGCCCGTACAGCCCCATCGGGCGGTCCCCCGCGTACCTCAGCCCAACGGTTTCGGCGAACTTGCCCAGGTCGGCCACGTACCGCCGCCAGTCGTCGATCCACACCACGCTCGGGTCGTCCACGTCACGGACCGAGAACCCGTGCCCACGGTGTTCGAGCACGCACACCGAATAGCCGTCGAGCAGGAAGTACCAGATCAGCTCCGAGTATTTGCGCGCATTCTCGGTGAACCCGTAGGAGATGACGACGGCGCCACGGAACGTGGCTGTGGCGCCGTCCTCGCGCAGATCGTCGAACTTCGCGGCGTCGTAGCACAGGTAGTGCAGCGCACCGAGATGGTCGAGCTCGGGCAGGTCCTCCGCCCGGGCCGGCTCCATCCACCCTTCCTCGCAGCAGGCGGCAAGCGCGGGCAGCACCGTCGCGCGCATCTGCTCGTCGTATCGAGATTCGTCGATCAGATTCATGGTTATGACTGTAGCGGCCGGCGTGACCAGTCCGGACGCCCCTCAGCGCATGCCCAGCGCGTCGTAGAGGAAGTCGCGCTGGAGGATGAGCAGGTTCTCGGCCACCGTCTCGTCGTTGGTCATGTGGGTGATGCCCGTCAACGGCAGGAAGGTGTGCGGACGGCCCGCCGCCATCAGCGCCTGACTCAGCCGCAGCGAGTGGGCGATGGTGACGTTGTCGTCGGCGAAGCCGTGGATGAGCATGAGCGGACGGCGCAGCTTGGGCGCGTCCTCCACAATGCCGTTGCGGCGGTAGACCTCCGGGTCCAGGCCCAGGTAGCGCTCGGTGTAATGGGTGTCGTAGAGCGTCCAGTCGGTCGGGGGCGCGCCGGCGCAGGCGGCGTGGACGACGTCGGGCGCGTCAAGCACGGCGAGCGCGGACAGGAAGCCGCCGTACGACCAGCCGATCATCGCGACCTTGTCCAGGTCGGGCTTGGGGCAGTCGAGCAGGTCGTTCCGGCGCACGATGTCGAGCTGCGGAACGGTGGCGTCGGAACCGCAGACGGCCAGCCTGGCGCCCTCCCGCGGCGTCCAGCGCACCGACGGCACGGCGGTGTCGTCCGACCATAGCGCAGGCAACGCACGCACGGCCTCGACCTGATCGGCCAGGGTCACGTCCTTCATGGTCTCGTAGATGGCGCGGTCCCACTGGGGTCCGCGGCCGGGGGTGCCGCGGCCGTCCACGGTGACGACCAGGAAGCCCTGGTCGGCCCACCACTGGGATTCCCAATAGTACGACTGGCTGAACAGCACCTGCTGGGCGCCCGGACCGCCATACGGCTTGAGCAGCACCGGCAGGCTCTCGGCCTGCGCATAGGGGCTGGATTCGCTCGGAGCGGTGATGGCTGCGAGCAGCCGGTGTTCGGACGGCAACGTGACGAATCGAGTGTTCGGCGTGATGCCGGGGTCCGCGGCGTGGTTGGCGATCCCGGCGACGGCTGACCCGCCGGTCATAATCGTCTGTCCTTCCTCGGCCGTGGCGATGGGATCCCCGGTTTCGGGCAGACGCAGGCTATGGTGCATGCCGGCATACGGCGAGCACATATCGCGCCCGGAGATGACCATGCCCTTGCCCGCACGCGAGGCCGTCCACACGCCGGGGCGCGAGGTCCACTGGGTGACGCCCCCGTGGTAGTCGAAGCTCACCACGTCGCAGCTGCGGGCATCGTGCAGATCCGCGTCGTCCCATGTGCCGAGCCCGGCGTCGCCGGCGGTTTCCGGGGTGCGGGAGACGACGGCAAGCACGTCGGTATCGGTGACGTCCAGGACCTGCCGCACCTGCCAGCCGACCGGTGTGAACGGCACGCCGTCCACGCTGAGCCGGTTCGTGTCGTGCTCCATGTCATTGACCGCGCAGATCAGACGGCCGTCCGGCGTGAACGCCGGGGTGCCGTGGATCAGGTCCAGCCACTGCGGGTTCTCATGCTCCTCCAGCACACGGGTGGCGACCGGCTCACCGATGGCGGCCTCGGTGTCAACGCCCGCATGGAAGCCGGCGGCCTTGAGCTGCACCTCAAGCACCTGGTCGTGGTGCTGCAACCGGTCCTGGACCAGCAGGAGCGGTTCGTGTCCCTTGCTCCAGTTAACGGCGGCCAGGTACTCGTAGGTCTCGTGATCCCAGTCGATGTCGGCCACGTTGCAGACCTGCACGCGCGGTTCGGCGAAGTCCGAGAAAGCGAGGGGGTCCTCCTCATCGGAGGGGACGGGGGCGGGCCGGGTCTCGGCGGCCGGCAGGACGGTGAAGTCGACGTAGGCCAGGGAGACGATGGCGTTCCGGGTCAGGGCGCGGGCGTAGCGGCGGGCCGCGGCCGGCTTAGACGGCTCGGCGGGGTCGCTGATGTACCACAGCGGCTCCGGCTCCTCGTCAGTGGACTGCACGAGCAGCGCACGCGAGTCCGGGGACCACCAGAAGCCTTCGTAGCGGTCCATCTCCTCGCCGGCCACGAACTCGGCCAGGCCCACGGACTGGTCCGGATAGGTGCACTCGTCCTCGTCGATGCCGATAACGGCCCAATCCTCGTCCTGGGAGGCGTCGGCGCCCAGCGCGATCACGCGGACCTCGCTGCCGGTGGTGTAGGCGATCAGCTGGCCGTCCGGGGAGATGCGCGGCATGATGACGGACAGTTGCGGGTCGGCGAGCGCGACCTCGCGGGTCTCGCCGCCGGTGCCATCCTCGTTGATTTCGGTCAGGAACAGCTGGCCGTTGATGGTGAACACCACGCGGCGTCCGGCGACGTCCACCGAGTAGGAGACGATGCCTTGCCCGCCTTCGCGGGCGCGTTCGCGGCGGGCCTTCTCCTCCTCGGAGACCTCCTCGTTGTCGGCGTCGGCCAGCAGCCGGCGCGGATCGGCGAGCAGCACCTCGCGGTGGTCGGTGCCGTCGGCGGACCAGACGCTCAGCCACAGCGCCGTGACCAGGTCCTCGGGGCCGTCGGAGCGTAGGAACAATGCGCGGGTGCCGTCGCCGATCGTCTGCGCGGAGCGCGGGGCGCCGGAGGTGAACCGCAGGGTGCGGGCCTTGCGGCGGGGGAATGCGGCTATCGCCTGTGATGCAGTCAGTTCAGTCATATGCCCCAACCTACCCGCCGCCCCGCCCAGCGGACGAACGCCGCGGGAATAACGTTGCATCTCGCTCTTCTTCCCCACTGACCCGTGCGCATGGGCGAATTTTGCAAGTATTGCGGCCGATATTTAGGGAGGTTCGCGCCTTTGCGTAGGATAGGTGAGGAATAGAAAGGTGTGACTATGAGCGTTCTCGACCGTTTTGAGAAAAGCGTGGAAAGCGCGGTCAACGGAGTGTTCTCCAAGTTCGGGTCCAAGGACCTGCAGCCCGTCGACCTCTCCAGCGCCCTTGAGCGCGAGATCGACGCCGAGGCCATGCCGGTCGGCCGTGACCGCACCGTAGCGCCGAACGAGTACCGGTTCAAGCTGAGCACCCCGGACTTCGACCGTATCGAGCAGTGGGGCTCCGAAGCCCTGGCCAACGAGCTTGCGGACAACCTGACCCAGTACGCCAAGAGCCAGCATTACGCCTTCGTGGGTCCTGTGGTGGTGATCTTCGAGGAGGATCTCGAACTGAGCAAGGGCAGCTTCAACCTGAGTTCGGAATCCGTGCAGGGCAACGCCGTGCCCGTGACCACCGACGACCAGTCCGAGGACAGCCCGGTGCTGGAGGTCAACGGTAACCAATACCTGCTCACCAAGCCGCAGACCGTCATCGGCCGCGGTTCGGGCTGCGACATCGTCATCGACGACCCGGGCATCTCCCGCAAACACCTGGAGATCGACATCACCGACAACGGCGTGATCGCGCGCGACCTGGGCTCGACCAACGGCACGTATGTGGAGGGCCATCAGGTGCCGGCCGCCACGCTGCTGGACGGCAACACCATCACCATCGGCCGCACCCGCATCCTGTACTGGGCCTCGCAGGAGCAGGCGTAGCCCATCCGCGCAGGAGCCGTAATCTGGTATGTTCACCGAACTGACATTCGCGATTCTCAAGTATGGATTCCTGATCCTGCTGTGGGTGTTCGTCTGGCTGACGGTGCGTTCGCTGTACAAGGACATCGAAACGCTGAGCCCGCGCAAGTCGCGCACACACCGCCGCAAGACCCGTCAGGCCCAGAAGGCGGCGGCCTCGCCGACCCCGGTGCCGACGCCCGCCACGCATGAGATGCCCGTCTCCCATGCTTCGCCGACCCTGCTGGTCATCATCGACGGACCGCTGGCCGGCACCTCCGTGCAGCTGAACGCCGGCGCCATCACGCTCGGACGGGCGGCGTCGAACTCCGTGGTGCTGGATGACGAGTTCGTCTCGTCCCATCATGCCCGGGTCTACCCCGATGCCGCGTCCGGCCAGTGGGCCATCGAGGATCTCGGCAGCACGAACGGCACCGTGGTCAACCAGCAGCGCATCTCGGCCCCGACCGTTCTCGCTCCCCGCGTTCCGGTACGCATCGGCGCCACCACCTTCGAATTGAGGTGACGATCTTGCCTTCCGATACTTCGCAATCGTTGTTCCTGTATTCCACGACCGTTTCGGATGTGGGCACGGTCCGCAGCAACAATCAGGACTCGTCGTTCGCCGGTGAGCATCTCGTGGCCATCTGCGACGGCATGGGAGGCCACGCCGGCGGCGACACGGCCTCCACGATTGCGATCCGTTCGCTGGCGCATATCGAACGCGACGACACCAAGCTGGACGTCCACGCCTGCGCCACGATGATGGAGACCTCGGTGCTGGCCGCGCACGACGCCATCGTCGGCAAGGCCAAGCGCGAACGCAAACTGGCCGGCATGGGCACGACCGTCACGGCGGTCGCGCTGGTGGAGGGGTACTGGGTGCTCGCGCATATCGGCGACTCCCGCGCCTATCTGCTGCGCGACGGCCACCTGGTGCGTATGACCCAGGACCACAGCTACGTGCAGCATCTCATCAACACCGGCCGCATCACCGAGGCCGAGGCGCGCAACCATCCGCAACGCAACGTGGTCATGCGCGTGCTCGGCGACTTTGATATCGACCCGAGGCCCGACATCGCCATCCGCAAGGCCCATGCGGCCGACCGCTGGCTGCTGTGTTCGGACGGTCTGAGCGGCGTGCTGGAGGATTCCACCATCCAGGAGATCCTGTCCACGGTCGCCGATCAGGGCGAATGCGCGCAACAGCTTGTGGCCATGGCGCTGCGGGCCGGCAGCACCGACAATGTGACCGCGGTGATCGCCGACGCCACGCTGGCGTTGGACGTCGACGCCTTCGACCTGCCGCATCAGACGCCGCTGGTGGGCGGGGCCGCCAGCGCCAGTCTGGAGCCGATCGCCGACATCATCAACGAACCGGTGTCCACCGCCCCCGCGCTGCGCAGTGGCAAAGATTCGCCGGCCCAGCGTGCGGCCGCGCTGACGCAGGAGGCGCATGAGGCCGCCGTGCAGCATACCGTGCAGCCGTCCACGGTCCGTGAGGAGACCGGGGACCTGCAGGAGCCCGATACCGGCGAAATCCCCGTGGTGCAGAAGCGCGACGGACGCCTGACCGCCGACCCGAACGATCCCGACGTGGCCAAGGCGATCCACCGTGAGCATGACAAGCGGGAGCGCATCTCCCGTGCCAAGGTGGTCCGCGCGCGCATACTCATCGCATTGGGTATCGTGGCGATGCTGATCGCGCTGGCCGGCGCCGCCGTGGGCGGGTATCTGTGGTCGCAGACCCAGTATTATCTCGGCGTCGCGGATGGCCAGATGGCCATCTACCAGGGCGTGCCCACCAACCTGTTCGGGCTGGAGCTCTCCCATCCGGTGGAACGCACCGGGCTGGACGTTGACGATCTGCCCGAGAACTGGCGGTCGCAGCTGGACCGCGGCATTGTGTTCGACGATCTTGACGACGCCCGCGCCCACGCCGAACAGATCGAGCAGGAGAGCCGTGCGCTGGCGCAGCAGTCGCAGGACGATGGCGAGTCGTCCGAGGATGCCAAGACCAAGGACACCGACACCAAGGGCGACACGACCGACGACGCCAAGTCCGCCGATTCTAAGTCCAACGGCACTAAGACTTCCGAGCAACAGGACGGAGGCGAGCGATGATCGCCATCCGCTTCCGTCAGATCGCCCTGCTGCTGTTGGCCATGGCCATCAGCCTGCTCGCGTTCTTCCAGATGTTCGAACGCACCACCGGCTCGTTCCCCATGCAGTACGCGCTGATGCTGGGCGCGGGCATGGTCCTGTACCTGGTGCTGTGGGGGCTGATGCTCCGCTTCCAGCCCTACGCCAGCCAGACCATCATGCCCTGCGTACTGCTGCTCACCGCCATCGGTACCGCAATGATCGCGCGCATCGACCAGGCGGCCGATACCGCGGTGGCGTTCCGTCAGCTGATCTGGATGTGCCTGGCGCTGGTGCTGTGCGGTCTGCTGGTGGTGTTCATGCGCGACTACCGCGTGCTGCGACGGTTCTCCTACGTGAGCATGGTGGTCGGCCTGGTGCTGCTGCTGTCTCCGATGATCCCCGGCCTGGGCATGGAGATCCAGGGCGCCCGCATCTGGATCAACATCTTCGGCCTGGGCACGATACAGCCGGGCGAGTTCGCCAAGCTGTTCCTGGCGTTCTTCTTCGCGGCGTACCTGTTCGACCACCGCGACCAGCTGGCGGTCGGCGGCAGGAAGTTCCTCGGGCTGCAGCTGCCCCGCATCAAGGACATGGGGCCGATCATCATCGTGTGGCTCGCGTCGATGGGCGTGCTGGTGCTGCAGCATGATCTGGGCACCTCGCTGATGTTCTTCGCCATGTTCGTCTCGATGCTGTACGTGGCCACGGGCCGCAAGAGCTGGATCATCATCGGCGTGATCGCCTTTGCGGCGGGTGCCGTGCTGGCCGCCCAGATCTTCGCCCATGTGGGCTACCGCGTCGATGCCTGGCTGCGACCCTTCGATCAGGAGATCTACGACCGGTACCCCGGCGGTTCGGCGCAGATCGTCAGCGGCCTGTTCGGACTGGCCTCGGGCGGACTGCTCGGCACCGGGCTGGGCCAGGGGCACCCCTCGCTGACCCCGCTGGCCAACTCCGACTTCATCTACGCCTCGCTCGGCGAGGAGCTGGGTCTGAGCGGCCTGCTGGCGGTGCTGATGCTGTACCTGCTGGTCATCGCCTCCGGGCTGATCACCGCCATGCGCATCAAGGACGGGTTCGGCAAGCTGCTGGCCTCCGGGCTGGTGTTCACGATGGCATTCCAGGTGTTCACCGTGGTCGGCGGCATCACGCTCGTCATCCCGCTGACCGGCCTGACCATGCCCTATATGGCCGCGGGCGGCTCCTCCCTGATCGCCAACTACCTGCTGGCCGCGCTGCTGATCGTCATTTCCAATGCGGCGAACAAGCCGGAGCCCGAGGTGAGCACCGACACCTTCCAGTACGAGGCGCTGGCCGTGCTGCGCGAACATGAGCTCAAGGAGCGCGAGGCCGCCACGCAGCCCATCGCCCGGCCGCGTTCGGCGACGGGAGGTGCGGCATGAACAAGGCCCTACGTCAGTTGTTCACCGCGGTCGTCGCGCTGTTCGTGGTCCTCGGACTGTCCACAACCATCATCACGGCCATCAAGGCCGATGATCTGAACGCGGATTCGCGCAACACGCGCATGCTGTACCACACCATCGGCGCGCCCCGTGGCGCGATCCTGGCCTCCGACGGCACCGTACTGGCCCAATCCGACCCGGTCAACGACCCATTCTCCTACCAGCGGACCTACAGCAACGGACCGGTCTACGCGCCCGTCACCGGATACTTCTCCATCACGCACGGCGTGGACCGCGGCATCGAAGCGTCGCGCAACGAACAGCTCAACGGCCAGGCCGATTCCCTGTTCTGGCAGCAGCTCAAGGACACCTTCACCGGCAACCAATCGCAGGGCGCGTCGGTGGAGACCTCCATCGACCCCACGCTGCAGCAGCTCGCCTACCAGCTCCTGGACGGCAAGGAGGGCGCCATCATAGCCAGCGATCCCAAAACCGGGCGCATCCTGGCCATGGCCAGCACCCCCAGCTACGATCCGAACCAGCTGGCCGTGCACGACGGCAACCAAGCCAACCAGGCCTACACCGACCTGGTTTCCCAGCCGACCAACCCCATGCTCAACCGGGCCACCTCCCAGCTGTTCCCGCCGGGTTCCACGTTCAAGGTCATCGTGGCCGCGGCGGCGCTCGAAACCGGTGACTACCAGCCCGACACGGAGATCCCCGCAGGCGCCAGCTACACGCTGCCCGGCACCAGCACCGACCTGACCAACGACACGGCCGCCGGGAACGGCACCGACGGCAAGATCACGCTGCAGGACGCCCTGGCGCAATCATCGAACACCGCCTTCGCCCAGCTCGGCGTCACCCTCGGCGCGGATTCCATCCGGGATATGGCCGAACGGCTCGGCTACGACGACCAGATCCTCATCGACGGCTCCACCGCCACCGGATCGCCCACCTACGCTGCGGCGTCCAGCTTCCCCGAGGACCCGACCGACGATCGGCTGGCCCTCGCCTCGATCGGCCAGGGAGACACGCTGTCCACGCCGCTGCAGAACCTGATGGTCGCCATGGCCGTGGCGAACGACGGCACGCTGATGGAACCCACCATCGTGGACCGCGTACGCGCCAGCGACCTGTCGGTGATCTCGGAAACCTACCCGCACAAGATGTCCGAGGCGTTCAGCGCCGACACCGCCAACAAGCTCACCCAGATGATGGAGCAGGTCATCCCGGCGGAGAACCCGTCACTGGCCATCGACGGCGTCAGCATCGCGGCCAAAACCGGCACGGCGCAGATCGGGGAGAGCAACGAGGCCAACGACGCGTGGATCATCGGGTTCGCCCCTGCGGACGACCCGCAGATCGCCGTCTCCGTGGTGGTGCACAACGTCAACGATTACGGTGCGCACGCCGCGGGGCCGCTGATGCGCGCGATGATGCAGGAGGCATTGAAGCAATGAAACTGATCGAAGGACAGCTCATCCATCGCCGATACCGCCTGGACAGCCGACTGGCCCAGGGCGGCATGGGCGAAGTGTGGAAGGGCTACGACATCCAGCTCGGCCGCCCGGTGGCCATCAAGGCGCTGCGGCGCGACACCTCCGACACTGAGGCCAAACTGCGCCGTCTGCGCGCGGAGGCCCACAACTCCGCCAATCTGGCACACCCGAACATCGCGGCGTTGTTCGAATACTACGAGCATGACGGCATCGGGTTCCTGATCATGGAATACGTGCCGAGCGCCTCGCTCGCCGACCTGTACCACGAGAGGGGCGCGATGGACCCGATCGAGCTGCTGCCGATCCTCGCGCAGACGGCGCGCGGCCTGTTCGTGGCCCATTCGCACGGCGTGATCCACCGCGACGTCAAGCCGGCGAACATCATGGTGTCGGATACCGGCGAGGTCAAGATCACCGATTTCGGCGTCTCCTACTCCACCAATCAGGAGCAGATCACCCAGGACGGCATGGTGGTCGGCACCGCGCAGTACATCTCCCCCGAGCAGGCGCAGGGGCAGCAGGCCACCCCGCAGTCGGACATCTACTCGCTGGGCGTGGTGGCCTACGAGGGGCTGTGCGGGCACCGTCCGTTCACCGGGGCTACGCCGGTCGACATCGCGGCCGCGCATGTGAACAACCCGGTGCCGCCGCTGCCCGACTCCGTGGACCTGCAACTGCGGCAGTTCGTCATGTCGATGCTGGAGAAGGACCCGCGGGACCGCCCCGCGGACGCACTGGTGGTCGCACGCACGATGACCCGCATCGAGCGGCGGCTGCTCGACCAGCAGACCGAGGCGGCGGAAACCATGACGTTGCCGCCGAACAGCCGCATCCCGCGACGGGTGTTCAGCGCCCCGCATGCGGCGGAAACCATCTTTCGCATGTCATCGACCACAGGCGCCTCGCCCGTGGCATCCATCATCAACAACTGGGCCGGCGGCCGTGACGCCGACGAGCCCGCACACCGGAGGGAACACGCATGAGCAGCATGATGCCCGACTCGCTGGCACAGGGGCGTTACCAGCTTGGTCAGTCCATCGGCCATGGGGGTATGGCCGAAGTCTATGTGGCGCTTGACACCCGCCTCGGTCGTACCGTGGCGGTCAAGGTCATGCGTGCCGATTTCGCCAACGACCAAATCTTCCTCTCCCGGTTCCGCCGTGAGGCGCATGCCGTGGCGCAGATGAACAACCCGAACATCGTGAGCATCTACGATTCGGGCGAGGAGGACATCCCCACCGCCAACGGCGGCACCGAGCGCGTGCCCTACCTGGTGATGGAGTACGTCAAGGGCCAGACGCTGCGCGACATCATCAAGGTCAACGGGGCGCTAAGCCAGCGCGACGCCGAACAGGTGATGCTCGGCGTGCTGAACGCGCTGGAGTATTCGCACCGCATGGGCGTGATCCACCGCGATATCAAGCCCGGCAACATCATGATCTCCGAGCAGGGCGTGGTCAAGGTCATGGACTTCGGCATCGCCCGCGCCCTGGACGATTCCGCCGCCACGATGACCAAGTCGCAGGGCGTGGTCGGCACCGCGCAGTACCTCTCCCCGGAGCAGGCGCGCGGCGAGACCGTGGATATGCGCTCCGACCTGTATTCCGCCGGTTGCGTGCTCTATGAGATGCTGACCGGCCGGCCGCCGTTCACCGGCGACTCCGCGGTGGCGATCGCCTACCAGCACGTCTCCGAGGTGGCGACTCCGCCGAGCGCCGTGGTGCCGGGCCTGCCGAAGATGTGGGATTCGATCTGCGCCAAGGCGATGGCCAAGGACCGCCAGAACCGGTATGCCACAGCGGCCGAGTTCAAGAACGACCTGCTGACCTTCATGAACGGCGGCGTGCCGGTGGCGGCCGCGTTCAACCCGCTGACCGATCTGACCAATATGAAGGCGCGCCGGCAGGCCGAGCAGGATGCGGCCACGGTGGCGCTCAACCCGGCCGCCGAGGGGCAGGCCACGCAGGCGTTCAACCCGGTCACCGGCCAGTTCGAGCAGGTGACGCCGCAGACCGGCAAGACCCGGGCCGAGCAGCGTGCCGAGGCGGCCAAGGCCCGGCGCAAGCGCCAGATGATCATCGGCGGCGTGACTGCGGCGGCGGTGGCCGTGATCGCGATATTCTGCGTCTGGTGGTTCGCGCTGCGCACGCCGCCGGTCGAGATGGTCACGGTGCCCGAGCTGAGCGCCTCGCTGAACGAGACCGGCATCTGCCAAGCCATCGAGGACGCCGGGCTGGTCTGCAAGACAGCCAAGGACACCGAATCCACGGAGAAGGAGGGCACGTTCACCCACGCCAATCCGGACAGCGGCACCTCGGTGCCCAAGGGGTCGACCGTGACCGTCTACTTCTCCGACGGCCCCGACTCCGCCGACGTGCCGGACGTGTCCAACCGCTCGCAGGATGAGGCCCGGCAGATGCTGGAGGACGCCGGGTTCAAGGTGGCGTCCGCCACGCGCACCGAGGACAGCCCCAAGGTCGAACAGGACCGCGTCACGCGCACCGACCCGGCCGCGGGCACCAGCGCTGACGAGGGCACATTGGTCACCCTGTACATCTCCTCGGGCAACACCACCGTTCCGGACGGTCTGGTGGGCCAGACCGAGGACCAGGTGCGGTCGATCCTGACCGGCGACTACAACTTCAGCATCACGCTGCAGTCCGAGTATTCCGACACCATCGCCGCAGGCTCGGTGACCCGCGTCGATCCCGGCTCCGGCTCGACCGTGGAGCAGCGCGCCAACATCAGCGTATGGGTCTCGCTGGGCAAGGAGCAGGTCACGGTGCCGACGTTCGCCACCGGGGATACGCTGGCCTCGGTGCGTCAGCAGCTGGAGGGGCTCGGGTTCGTGGTGAGCGTGAACGGCCCGGACGACGACACCGCCATTGTGACCGAGGTGTCCTCGATGGGGCAGCAGATCGACAAGGGGTCCACGATCACCGTCACCACCAAGGCGTCATCGTCCACCGGCGACGATGACGACGACCCCGGCCACGGTCAGGGACAGGGACAGCCGTAACGGCGGCGCAGTAGCGGCGATACGTCGTTGCGGATATGCGTAGGGCCTCCCGCGTCACGCGCGCGGGAGGCCCTTGGTTTTGAGTGACAGGCCCGGCTTCACCCGCATCACGTATACGAGGAGGCCCTATCTTCGTTACGTGGCCGTGTAGCCGGACACGCCCGTTCATCCGGCTACACGGCCACGTAGTTCGACATGTCGCGCAGGAACGGGATGTTCGCGGCCAGCCACGGGTATCCCCACTCCAGCAGCGCACCGGCCGCCGCGACCGCCAGCAGCAGCACCAACAGCCACCGAATCGGCATCACACCGGGCTGGTGCCGCAGCAGCCAACCGTAGAAGCTGACGTCGGGACGCGGGCGGACCCCTTCGCGAATCTCGCGCAGCACCGGCCAGCGCCAGGCCACGGCCGCCGCGATGAACAGCACCACGTAGGCGATCAGCGCCGCGATCACCACCGGCCGCATCGACCCCAGCCGTTCGATGGGCGTCGGCTGCTCCGTGTTGGCGAAACGCACGGCGCCCGACTCGTCGGTGGTCGTCAGCTCGGCGGGCACACCGTCGGAGACCTTGGCCCAGTAATCGAATTCGCCGTAGCTGATCCACCGTTTCGTGGCGGTGGTGTACTTCGGCTCACAGGTGGTCAGCGTGATCATCCGCTTGGTGGGCGCGGCGCCGGGACTCTCCGGGTTCGCCGCAACGACCTCGGTGTGGTCCGGGGTCACGATCTCATACTCGGTGTAGTGGTACACGTACCAGTAATCCTGAGTGCGGACCACGATCACGTCGCCCGGCTGCAGCTTGTCGACGTCGCCCAACGGCTGGCCGTAGCCGTTGCGATGACCCGCCACGGCGAAATTGCCGAGCTCCCCGGGCATCTGGCTGGTGGTGTAGTGCCCCATGCCATGCTTGTTCAGCTGTTCCAGCGTGGTGCCCTCCACGATGTTGCGCTCCCACTGGTCGCCGAAACGCGGGATGTAGATCTGCGCGATCAGATCGCCCTCCGCGGCCTGCTCCGGCTGCACCGGCGGATCGCCCTCCTGCTTCGGGGCCACCTTGGTCTGCTCACCGTCGGTGGCGGGGTTCTCCCACGCCACGGACTGCCGCGCCTCCACCTGCTCATGCTCGGCCTGCACGCCCGTCCACCACATCTGCCAGACGATGTACAACGCGCACACCGCCGCCAGCGTGAACAGGATCTCCATCAGTACGCCGAGCACATTCCAAACCACTCCGTGACGGCGCTTGCCGGCGACGGCCGCCGCCCCCCGATGTGATGCGTGTCTCATTGCTCAACTCCTTCGGTTTCCGTCGCTGTCGCATACTGCAGCGGCTGCAGCAGGGCGGCCGCCTCGTCAAATTGCAGGTCGTCCTTCGTCTCCACCTTCCAGCCCAACCCGAACGCGCCGACGTATTCGCGGTAGGTCCGCACCGCCTCCGACTCGTCCAGCGCCGCCAGCATCTTATCCACCGGGCCGATCGCCGACACCGTGTACGGCGGGGAGTACTGCTTGCCCTGCAACAGCAGCACGTTGCCGGAACAGATCACCGCCGAGCTGAACAGCACACGCTGGTCCTGGATCATCATCGACTCGGCACCGCCCGCCCACAAGGCGTTGACCACGGCTTCGATATCCTGCTGATGCACCACATAATCGTTGATATTGGTGGCCGAGCCGGAACTGTCCACAGCCGTTTCCCATAACGGCGAGTCATCGAGCGTCACCGTGACCCCCGGGCCATGTACGGCGGGCAGCGTGGTGCCGGAACCGGCCTCCTCGGAATCGGAGGACGGGGTTCCCACCAGATCGTTCAATGCGGCCAGACGCGAGCTCAGATCGTCGACCTCGGTGCGCAGCTTATCGGCCTGTTCCACGCGCTGTTCGACCAGATCGGCGGTATCCGCCGTCACCAGCGTGGTCCGGTTCACCCGCAGATTGGTCATCAGCAGGTAGCCGGTCAGCGCCACAACAAGGAATACGGCCACTCCCCCGGCCCAAGAGCGCCGGGCACCGTGTCTGCCCCCATGCCGTGCCATATGTCCTCCAGCCCAAGGTTTTCGTACGCCTGTTGGCCGCTTTCGAGTCTACCCACTATTATGACTTTTAGCCTATTGAATGGAGACTATGCTGATGGCTGACGAAGAGTTGCACGAAACCAACGCGCACGACCAGGAAGACTGGCAGAACCAGGTCGAGACCACCGACGAAGCCGCCGAGGTTGCCGACGCTTCGGCAGCGGACAAGACCGCTGACGAGGACGAGGACTTCGGCATCCCGATGGACAAGGTGGAGGCCGTGCTCAACGCCACCGCCGACAAGGCTTCGCTGACCCCGCAGATGCAGCGGATGATGCAGCGTCAGGCGGAGAACACCTGCCGCGTGGAGGAGTCCATCAAGGGCACCAAGTCCAACCCGCGCTGGTTCGTGCCGCTGTTCTGCGCGTTCATGATCATCGGCCTGATCTGGGCCGTGGTCTACTACCTGACCGGCAACTACCCGATTCCGGGCATCGACGCGGGGAATCTGGCCATTGCGCTGGGCATCATCCTCATCGGGTTCCTGATGACAATGTGGTGGCGCTAGGCGCCGCTGTCCGCCCCTGTTAGCCGGGGCGGTATTGCTGGGGCCGGTGTCTTCGGACGCCGGCCCTTACGCGTATTGCCGGAGTGTCTCAACCGGCTATTCCCGTCTCAGCTGAAGAATCCATGGCCGGAGGCGCGACCACGGTCCATCTGCCGCTGCGCGTCGATGTACGCCTGACGCAGCTCCGGATCGCTTTCCTCCTGTGCGTGCTTATCCATCCGCCGACGCAGGCTGAACCCCCACGATACGGCGACGCATAGCACCACCACAACAATGACGATTACGATCTCCATCGCGCCCCCTCCCGAAGAACATTGCATACACGCAGCCCGATACACGCTGCAGGTTCCACGCTAGTGCCAGTCCGCCCACGGGAATGGGCATAACATCCACATACCGGAACGCTCACGTTGCGAACACCCCGGAATGGAATGCGAGAAAGAAACCTAATATATATACCGGTATGAATCTCATGAGGGGCGGGCAATATCGTGAAAGTTCCAAGCACACGGACTGATTGCACATGGCACACCACACGTGTGGTCGATCGTCCCGAAGCGGAACCTGATTGGAGCGCCAGATGAACGTGCAGCAGCATGGCGGGGTCAGCGCACAGGGACTGTGGAGGACACGGGGGTACCCGACGTGGTTCACGGCGGACACCGCCACGGCGGTTGGCGTCGCACTGCGCACCCTTGCCATAACCCTGCTCGGCTACCACATCTCCGGTTCCACGGTCACCGCCGGATGGATCGGGTCGGCCTCGATGGTCGCCCAGCAGGTGTGCAGCGTATTCGGGGGCACGTTCGTTGACCGCCACAGCCGTCGGACCCTGATCATCGTCAACGCCTTGGCCGGCATGCTCTGCTGGGGAACGGTCTTCGTCCTCCTCGGTCTCGATCTCATGTCGGTGCCGACATTGCTGGTGATTTCCACGGTGTCCTCGGCAATCAACGGTTTTCTGGGCAGCGCCACGGACGCCGCGCTGAAGGAGATCATCGCCATCACGGACTATCCCAAGGCGCGTAGTCTCAACGAAGGACGTGACGCGATGGTGAATATGTCCGGCAGTCCCATCAGCGGCTTCCTGTATGGAATTTACCCGTGGCTGCCGTTTTTGCTGTCCGCCCTTGCGTATGCCGCCGCCGGCGTGGCCGCCACGCGGCTCCCGAAACACGGGGCGCCTCACGATGAAGCCGACGTCAGCTTCATTCACGCGTTTACGGAAGGATGGAGCTGGACGCTCCGCAAACCCTTGCTCGTCATCAGCGTCGCCGCCATCAGCGTGCTGAATTTCGGTGTCAACGGCATCCAATACGCCATCCAGCTGCATCTGGCCTCAGCAGGCGTGAGCGCCACGTACATCGGGTTCATCAGCACCGGCGTATTCCTCGCCATGTTTGTCGGCGCATTGGTTTCCAGCCGGCTCAGCACGCGGGTGCCGGTCGGTCTCACCACTTGCGGCGCGTTCGTATTCGTCTGCATCGCCATGTTGCCGATGACGTTCACCGACAATTATTGGGGGATCCTGATCAGCAATTCCGTGGCGTGTTTCCCGTTCCCGATCGTCAATGCGATGCTTCTGGGGTTCATCTTCGCCAAGGCACCCGAGTCGATGCAAGGAAGGGTCTCGGTGGCGCTGACCGTGCCGTGTAACATCCTGACGGCGTTTTGCAGCGCCGCCGCGGGAAGTCTACTGGCACGGTGGGGATTCTCCGTTGCCGTCATCGTCTTCCTGACGCTGATGGCGTTGAGCGCCATCGCGATATGCGCGTATCGGCCGATCAGACGTATCCCCAAGGCGAGCGAGTGGGACCAGATCTCGTTGTAATCGACCAGGAAATCGCTGTCATTGCGGCCAAGGTTAACGTGACGCGGGACGGACACCGTCACAACGGTTGATGCCACGCCATATCCTCATGCGATGTCCGTGTCCGCTCGCCGCTTCCATGAACGACACCGGTGTAGTTTTCCACAATCTGTGGATATCCGTGTGGATAAGTTGGGGATAGTGTGGGTATAACCGGTGGATAATGCCCCAAGTTATCCACAAAGTTATACACAAATCCACCAATACCAACGGTCTCACCGTGTGGAGAAGTGTGGACAGAGTTATCCACAATCCACCATGTTCCGTTGTGTGCATGTGGGTGCAGTATGGCCACCAATAACCCGTGGCGGTGCGTCAGCCATTTCATCATGTACATGTGAGCGCCGCTCACGCTCACGTCTACAGTCGCGCGTCTATCAGCGTTCCGTCATGTACATGTGGATGCCGCGCATGCCGCCCACATGACGCCGATACAATACTTGTCGTGGAAATCAGCCAACAAACCCGTGAATTCATCCGCAGCCATCGCACGGACGATGTGCGGGATCTCGCGTTGCACGCCAAGCGCACACCGGATCTCGATCTGCCGTGGGCGCTGGATCAGATCGCGGGTTGGCAGACGGCCCGCACCAAACTGCCCCAATGGGCGGATACCGACGGCATCATCTACCCTCCCCACCTGTCGATGGAGCAATGTTCATCGGAGCCGACCGCCCGGTACAAAGCCGAACTGGCGACGCGGCTCATGGCGTCGGACGGAGCCCCCGCGCAGTCCGACATCGCAGCACATGCCCAGTCCGAACAATCCGACGACCCCCACGACACCACGGTATCCACGACGACCGCCGACACTGCCGCCCCCGACGTCGCCTCCGCCGCCCCACGTCGTGGCCGACTGATTGACCTGACCGGCGGGTTCGGCGTCGACTTCTCCGTCATGGCGCGGGACTTCGCCCAAGCCGTGTACGTGGAACGGCAACCGGATCTGTGCGCCATCGCCCGTCACAATCTTGATCTGCTGGAGTTGGGCGACGCGCAGGTCGTCAACGCCGACGCCGCCTCGTTCCTGGCGACGGCAGAGGACGCGGACATCATCGTCATCGACCCCGCACGGAGGGACGAACACGGCGGCCGCACATTCGCCATCGCCGACTGCACGCCCGACATTCTGGGCATGCTGGACCTGTTGACCGCCAAGGCCGGGCATGTGCTGGTCAAGCTCTCCCCGATGCTGGACTGGCACAAGGCCGTGGAGGATTGCCGGGGCACGGTGCAGGAGGTTCACATCGTTGCGGTGGCGAACGAGTGCAAGGAGCTGCTACTGGTGCTGCGTGGGCGGCCAGATGCGGTGCCCGTCGAGGATGTGACGGTGACGGTCCACTGCGTCAACATCACCGCGCGGGGCACGGAACGGTTCACGGTTATGGCCGATGCCGCGGGAGTCCATGCCGTCGGCACCGCCCGGCACCCGGATGATGCTGCGACCTGCGCAGCAAATACCGAATCGATCAACGCCAATGTGGTCTGCACCGATTCCACAGATGGCGAACCTGTCGCGGAAGGCGGGCCGACCGGCAACGCGGTTGGTAATCCGGGGAACCATGCGGATGACGGATTGCCGTTCCGCTATCTGTACGAGCCGAACGCGGCGATTATGAAGGCCGGATGCTTCGCCGCCCTGTCGTCGGCGTTCAGGGTGCCGCAACTGGCGCCGAACAGCCACCTGTTTATCTCGGATACGTCGGTGGAGGGGTTCCCGGGGCGGGCGTTCCGGGTGGCCACAGTCATGACGATGGGCAAGAAGGACCTTAAGCGCGGGCTGTCCGGGCTGACGCACGCCAACATCGCCACGCGCAACTTCCCGATGTCGGTCAGCCAGCTGCGCGGCAGACTCAAACTTCAAGACGGCGGAGACGCCTACCTGTTCGCCACCACCGACCGCGACGACAGACGTATCATCATCCGCGCCACACGCCTGTGACCAGCCGTGCCCGCCGAGCCGCCGGTTACTTCGTCGGCTGCATAACGTACGCAGCCAACCGTGACCGCCGCGCCGTCAACCGATTCCCGGCCCTCAACCTGCATGCGGCGAATCCCGCACCCGCAAGCCGGCGTCCCGCACCAGTATGATGCGGGACGCCAGGGTTCATCAGAACAGCCGGAGCATCCAGCCGATGGGGTTGCCCAGATCGCACAGCAGGATCACCACCACCATCAGCACGAACACAGCCGCGCCATACACCGCCGAACGGTAGGCCAGGCTCTTGCCGCGCAGCGCATGCAGGCCGGAGACCAACAGCCAGGTGAACAGCGCGCCGATCAGGAAGCCGCCCAGATGCGCCTGCCAGGCCACGTTGCTGACCACCACCGGCATCAGGAAGTTGATGACCATCCACACCAGCATGGAGGTGATGTCCGCCCCCACACGGCGGTAGACGATCAGCACCGCCGCGAACAGGCCGAACAGCGCGCCGGAAGCGCCGTAGGCGGCCGTGAACCATCCGGCCTGGCCCGGGGCCAGCGCGCCCCACAGCATCATGCCCATGCCGCCGCCGATGCCGGAGAGCATGTACAGCGCCAGGAACGGCCAATGCCCCATCAGACGTTCCAGCATCGGGCCCACCGACCACAGCGTCAGCATGTTGAACAGGATGTGCAGGATCGAGGTCGGCTGGTGCAGGAACATCGAGGTGATGAACGTCCACGGGCGGCTCACGGCCAGCATCGGCTGGATCGCACCGAAGTTCACCAGCGCGTTCAACGCGGACGGCGCCACGATCGACAACAGCAGTTCAATCAGCCAGATGGCGATGCAGATGATCGCGATCGCCGCACAGAACACTGGTCCGTTGTCACGCCAGTGGTAGCGGATCGCTCGTTTGGAGAACATGTCGCGCAGGGTCGGCGACTCGGGAAACAGACTGAAACGACGGTATGCCATGGCATCCACTCTAGCGGGCGGTCGGATTACCGTTCCGCCGCCGCCACACCGCCGGTGCCGCATTGCGGAAATCCACCCAATCGTTACAAACCTCGCCGTATGATGGATAGCAGAGTTGGCTTGGATGAGCAGGCCACATGTACGGAAAGGAGGCCGCTATGGAGCGTAAGTCGTCCAGCGGTTGGAAGTTCTTCGCGTTGCTGTTCGGTGCATTGCTTGCCGCAGTCGTCGGCCTGTACATCTACAAGCAGCAGAATCCGGATTATGATCCGTGGGAGGAACCGTGGGAGAACAGCTCCTCGCCCGTTGATCTGGGCCTGGCTAAGGAAGCCGCCACTCAGACGCCGGCTGTCGAGGCCGAGGAAGCCGAAGCCGAGGAGACTCCGGAAGAGGCCTGATCGGGGTTCCACCCGCAATATGGACTTGATAAGGTCCGTCCCTTCACAGGGGCGGACCTTTTCGTTTCGTTCGGGACCGTTCAGCGGCAATACGGCACGATATAAGTTGGGACCCGCACCTGCTGGTGCGGGCCCCGTTGCAGTTCAACGCTCAGTGAGCGGACACTCCGTCAGTCGGCGAGCGGGCCGGTGTGCCAGATGCGCTCGAGGTAATCCTCAATCGAGCGGTCCGAGCTGAAGTAGCCGGAGTTCGCCACGTTGATGAGGGCCTTGCGGTGCCATTCGAGCGGGGTGCGGTACAGGGCCTCGATGTCGGACTGGATGGCGGTGTAGGAGTCGAAGTCGGCCAGGGTCATGAAGTAGTCCTTGGTCAGCCAGTCGGCAACGAGCGGCGCGAAGGTGTTGCGGTCGCCGTTGGAGAAGGTGCCGTTGGAGATCATGTCGATGGCCTGCTTCAGGCGCGGGTTGGCCTCGTAGTAGGCGGCCGGACTGTAGCCCTTGGCGTAGAGCTCCTCCACCTCGTCCACGGTCATGCCGAAGAGGAAGAAGTTCTCGGCGCCGACGCGTTCGCGGATCTCCACGTTCGCGCCGTCGAGCGTGCCGACGGTCAGCGCGCCGTTGAGGGCGAACTTCATGTTGCCGGTGCCGGAGGCCTCCTTGCCGGCCTGCGAGATCTGCTCGTCCAGGTCGGTGGCCGGGATCAGGTGCTGGGCCAGGCGCACGTTGTAGTTCCACGGGAAGAACACGTTGAGCTTGCCCTTGACGTCCGGATCGTTGTTGACCACGCGCGCCACGTTGTTGATCAGCTGGATCGTCAGCTTGGCCATGTAGTAGCCCGGGGCGGACTTGGCGCCGAAGATCACGGTGCGCGGCATGACATCGTCGGCGGACATGTTGCCGTTCTTGATGTCCGCGTAGCGGGCGATCAGGGCCAGGATCTTCAGGCTCTGACGCTTGTACTCGTGCAGACGCTTGATCATGGAGTTGAACATGGTGTCCGGGTTCATGTCGAAGCCGTACTGACGCTTGGCGTAGTTGGCGAAGCTCACCTTGTTGGCATGCTTGACCTCGGCGAACTTCTTGACGAACTCGTCATCCTGCGCCAGCGGTTCGAGGCCCTTGAGCAGCTCCAGGTCGCTCAGCCACTTGTCGGTGCCCAGGCCTTCGGTGATCAGGTCGGACAGGCGCGGGTTGGCCAGCTTGATGAAGCGGCGGGGGGTCACGCCGTTGGTCACGTTCGTGAACTTCTCGCCGTACAGGTCGGAGAAGTCCTTGAGCGTGATGTCCTTGAGCAGCTGCGAGTGCAGCTCGGCCACGCCGTTGACGTGCGAGCCGCCGGCCACAGCCAGGTAGGCCATGCGCACCTGCGGGTCGTCACCCTCGGTGACGATGCGCATGCGCTCGATCTTGGCCTTGTCGCGGGTCTTGCCGGCGATCTCGTTCAGGAAGTGGTCGTTGATCTGGTAGATGATCTCCAGATGACGCGGCAGCAGCTCGCCGATCAGGTTGGCCGGCCACACCTCAAGCGCCTCCGGCAGCAGCGTGTGGCAGGTGTAGTTGAACGTGCGGGTGGTGATGTCCCACGCGGTATCCCAGTCGTAGCCGTACTCGTCGATCAGCACGCGCATGAGCTCGGGGATGCCGATGACCGGGTGCGTGTCGTTGAGCTGGAAGGTGATCTTGTCCGGGAAGGTGGTCAGGTCCGGCTTGTCCTGGCCCGGGTAGAACACGCGGATCGCGTCGTGGATGGACGCGGACACGAAGAAGTACTGCTGCTGCAGGCGCAGACGCTTGCCCTGCGGCGTGGAATCCTCCGGGTACAGGATCTTGGAGATGTTCTCGGCGTCGACCTGCGGGCGGACGGCGTTGAGATAGTCGGAACGGTTGAAGGTGAGCAGGTCGAACTCGTCGTAGCTCTTGGCGGTCCACAGGCGCAGCGTGTTCACGCGGCCCGAGGCGTAGCCCGGCACCATGTAGTCGACCGGCACGGCGCGCACGCAGGTGGCCGGATGCCACACGCGCTTGCCGTCCTCGTCGGCCACGTAGCCGCCGAAGTCCACGCGCTGCGAACGGTTGTAGTCCACATGGCCCCACGGCTCCTCGTTGGCCAGCCAGTACTCCGGGTTCTCGATCTGCTGGCCCTGCTCGTTGAAGGACTGCTTGAAGATGCCGTACTGGTACTGGATGCCGTAGCCGAATGCCGGCACGCCCAGCGAGGCCAGCGAGTCGATGAAGCAGGCGGCCAGACGGCCCAGGCCACCGTTGCCGAGCGCGGGCTCGTACTCGGCATCGACGACGTCCTGGTAATCGAAGCCGAGCTGCTCGACGGCCTCGTCGAACTGCTCGGTCAGGCCTGCGTTGAGCAGCGCGTTGCGCAGCTGCTTGCCCATCAGGAACTCGGCGCTCAGGTAACCGACGGCCTTGGTGTTGCCGTTAACCATGTCCTGCTGCGTCTTCATCCAGGAATCCATGAGATGACGGCGCACTGCGGTGGAGGCGGCGACGTACACGTCGGCCGGCGTGGCCTGCTCAACGGTCACGCCCTGCGTGTACTTGAGCTGCTCGCGGATCTCATCCGCGAACTCCGCAGTCGTGATGGGGGACTTCGGTGCGGTAATTTCAGTCATTATCTGACTCCCTCTGACGGATAATACTCCGAGAAACATTATGCCTTGAGTCAGCCCGCTCCGTCCTTCCGCAACATGAACGGCGCATGACATCTTGCATACGTTTTCATCCCCGAGCCTAGCACGACCCCTGCTGAAACAACGACGGCCCGGAACCAGCCCGCGCCGCCTCCATAGCCGCCAAATCAAGGGATTCGGCGGGTGTTACCGCTCACATCCCGCCTCTTGGATGTATGGAACAACATCGTCCACGGCGACTAGTTATCGTCGAGACCGTCAATCAGCTCGATCCCGGCCCGGACCGCATCCTGGTGGAGACTGTCCAGCCGATAGCGGTACCGCCTCGGAGCCTTCGGCCGATCCGGCGCATCGGCTTCCACGATATTGATATCGCATGCCGGAATCGGTTCATCGTCCAGGTAGTCCCGGACATCCCGCACCTTATCCTTGTAGTCGGGCAATATGACGGGTTTTTAATCATCCCCGATCACAATAAATCGAAGTGCAGCAGTATTCCTACCAACGCGATAACGAAATCAACGACAATCAGCAACGTTCCGAATGCACGGGTCACCCAAGATAAAAATCACTGGGCTCCCCATTCTTCACCCACAGAAAGTTTTCGATTTTCCAATAAGACTTCGAGATAGAACACCATGCAAAACCCAGTACTGCAAGGAAGATAATACACTAGTAGGATCATCGTTGATGCGTCTTCTTTCCAAGACATGCATGTGTGGGATTGCTCACAATACCGAACATCATTCGATACGGATTCTTCTGGAATTACCACCGCTGTAGTTGCCATAGAAACAGTCAGCCAATCCATTCTGCAGTTATCTGCATACGACAGACCGAATAAAGACTCGCGTACACACCAACGCATCAAGCGAAGACGCGGTGTGTCAAGCGATACCGACAGACGCCGACGTACAACCATCTAATCCACCGACCAAGCCACAAGACAATGGAGCCGGAATCATCGGCGTCACACAATAACAGGATAATGTCAAATCCACATAACAGTATCCGTCGTTAATAATGTCACATGTAGGGGCCTGCACACACAGGCCCCTACATTATAGTAAATCAAAATGTAGTAACACTACTATTAGCACAACAACGAGATCAATGACAATTATCAAAGTCCCGATTGCACGCGTTATTCCAATATAGAAATCAGTAGGTTCTCCATTCTTTACCCAAAGGATATTTTTGATTTTCCATAATATCTCAGGGAAAAAAATCATACAAAAACCTAGCAAAAGAGATATAACTAAACATATTATACCCTTAATCAACATAGATACCTTGCAATCGATGGATATTTGGAATTATTCACAGCAGCTACGCTATTTTCGATGATATCAAGGCTCTCGAAATTAGTATTCCCATAACTGCCAACAGACACGACTTGGAATGTGAAATTAATCACTTTCCCTGCATCAAAACTGTCGGTAAGATCCCCGTCGAATTTCCATTCAATCAACTCCTCATTCAACGGAAAGGCAAATGATGTGCAATCCTCTTTGCTGTCATAGATGATTGATTGTGGAATAACTGCTACATCAATCATGTCTCCAGCATCATAATCGCGAAGATAATCCACCGATTGTCCCGAACTCACGTCGATGAATTGATCATATAGCTGATTCAAAGTCAATGCCGCATCCCCGACAGGACGAGCAGAATCGGGATCTTCTCTAAAACGGAAAACCCTGTTAATATTTGGATCTGTATATATGGTCAAACCTTCAGAATCAGTAAACTCATAAGTCCTAACAGAGCTACGCGCATTTCCATAATAATGTCGATAATAGCATTGCCAGTTCGTCATGCTATTTTCAGTATATATTGCACGCCAAGTACCATTGACATCACCACTCTTTCGCGTGTAAGAAATATATTGGTTCGTTCCCACTGATTTATTTACTGCCACACTCCCATTAGGACGTTCTAGACTTATCGTAATATTTGCACCAAAATCAAGCGGATTGGCCCTATGCGCATGCATCTCGAAACTTGTCACCCTACTATCCACTTCAGGCTGAAAATAAAAACGCCCCGTATTATCTACATTAAAAAGCACAGAAGGTGAAATTAGTTCCGCAGAATACTGGTTATTATAACTAGCGCCATCTAAATCCACCGCAATATCTACTATTGGGTTTATAGCATTTGATACGACAATCCATCCAACTTTCCACCAGTTTATTGCCGCACTTGCAGTTGTTGACACAGCAAGGCACAAGCAGATACTAATTATACTTGAAAATGTAACCGCAATTTTCCGAAAACGATTCACGATAATCCCCTTTGATTTAAATCCGTTAAACTATTACACAAAATCATCCTATGCATTCGCAGCAAACACTGGATATGCAATGCAAGCTTTATGAACTTGGTTGATTCATTTATGCAATATCTCATGACTACGGATTCTTTTGGAATCGATAGTCAGGGTACATGCCGACACAATAATCAGTCAATCCGCTCTGCAGTTATCTGCATACGACACGCTGAGCAACGGCTCCTGCATACACCCCGTGCCACACGCGGCCACGTTCGGCGCAGTCACTCGTTGCCCCCACCCCACGCCAACGGGCATCGCCGGTCATCAGCCCGAGGGACAATGGCTCGCATGGCAGTGATACGGGAACAGGATCTGGACAAGGGACGGGCGGCGTTCGCCCAGTGGCGCGACGCGGCGGAGAACATGCTCGACGGCGCGGGGGCGCAGGCATCGACGGCGGCGTTCCGGCTCGCGTTGAAACCGAACCTGCCGCGCCCGGTGTGGGCGATGGCGGTGCGCTATTCGCTGCATCTGCTGGAACGCAAGGCACCCGGCCCCGGCGTGGAGGTGCGCGTGGCCCCGTGGGGCGCGATCAAGATCCTCGACGGCCCGGCCTCCGACCCGCATAACCTCACCCCGCCCGACGTCATCGAACTCGACCCGGAGGTATGGCTGCGCCTGGCCACGGGCGTCACGACGTGGGATGAGGAGAAGACGGCCGGACGCATCAGCGCCGTCGGCGAGCGCGACAACCTGAGCGACCTGCTGCCGCTGGCGTAGGGAACGGGATACCGACTACTTGCCGGCGGCGGGCTTCGGCTTGAGCGCGCTCGGCATCGGCATCGGAATGGGGCGCGGCTTCGGCACGGCCTTCACCGCGGGCATCTCTCCGCTTGTGGCCTTGGCGGCGGCTTCGGCGGCCCACTTGGCGTACTCGTCCAGATCGTCGTCAACCGGTGCGGGGGGTTCCCCGTCGTACGCATCATCGGCGTCGTCGTCCACATCATGGACGTACTGGACTTCCTCATGGGAGAACGGGTCGACCGAACCGGTGCCCGGCTCCTGCGCACTGAGCTCCTTGGCGAGCTCGTCGTAATCGGTGTCAGTGGTCAGATACTTGAGCTTTCGGGCTATCTTCTGCTGTTTTGCCTTCTGTCGTCCGCGGCCCATCTGACCCCCTGAGGATTACTGTGTGTTCAATTCATCACATTAGAGCGTACCACTAGTTTTCCCCTTTCGTTGTCGGCTCAGCCTTTTACGATGAAAAACAGCCGAAAACCGGACTATTGCAAGGGATGCGAAGATGACGAACGAGACAGTGGAACCCGAGATCACCGCGGCCGGCAATGAGGTGAGCGCCAGCTTCCTCGCCGCCAAGAAGCGTTCGGATGAGACGATGGCCGCGCTGGAGGCCAACCCGGGCAAGTTCACGATGCTGACCGGCGACCGCCCGACCGGACGTCTGCACCTGGGCCACTACTTCGGTTCGATCCGCGAGCGCGTGGCCATGCAGGAGCGCGGTGTGAACACGAACATCATCATCGCGGACTATCAGGTCATCACCGACCGCGACACCACCGAGCACATCGACGACAACGTGCTCAACCTGGTGCTTGACTACATGGCCGCCGGCATTGACCCGAACAAGACCATGATCTTCACGCATTCCGCGGTGCCGGCCGAGAACCAGCTCATGCTGCCGTTCCTCTCGCTGGTCACCGAGGCGGAGCTGCACCGCAACCCGACCGTCAAGTCGGAGATGGAGGCCTCGGGCCACGCGCTGACCGGCCTGCTGCTGACCTACCCGGTGCATCAGGCATGCGACATCCTGTTCTGTAAGGCCAACGTGGTGCCGATCGGCAAGGACAACCTGCCGCATGTGGAGATCACCCGCACCATCGCCCGCCGGTTCAACGAGCGTTACGCCAAGAAGCATCCGGTGTTCCCGGAGCCGGCCGCGATCCTGTCCGAGGCGCCGGAGATCCCGGGCCTGGACGGACGCAAGATGAGCAAGTCGTACGGCAACTCGATTATGCTGGGCGCCACCGCCGAGGAGACGGCCAAGCTGATCAAGAAGAGTCCGACCGATTCCGAGCGCCGCATCACCTTCGACCCGATCAACCGTCCGCAGGTCTCCGCACTGCTGACCACCGCAGGTCTGGTGACCGGCCGCGACCCGCAGGAGATCGCCGAGGAGATCGGCGATGCCGGTGCCGGCGCGCTGAAGAAGTACGTCACGGAGTCGGTGAACGAGTTCCTGGCCCCGCACCGTGAGCGCCGCGCCGAACTGGCCAAGGATATGGACGCGATCCGCGACATCCTGCATGACGGCAACAAGCGCGCGAGCGCGATCGCCGAGGAAACCCTCGACGAGGTGCGCGCCGCCATGGGCATGAAGTACTGATTTCCGTTTCTGTTCGGCTGCCGCGCCGTGCAGCCGAACAGAAACGCAACGTGACTGGTCGCCGCAACGTATCCGGTTGCGGCGACACCAGCTCTTGAGTCAGATAGCAACCTTCCACGCATCCAAGCCGCGAATACACTCGACGAGATATGTACCGTCATGGGGTTGAAATCCTAAAGTCGGCTATTCCGCCGTGCGGTATGTCTGGCGGCGGCTAGCCGGCTTGTCCGGGATTCCCAGTTCAAGTAGTCCCCGTTCCACCAACGGATATACATAACGGTTCATCGCATATGCGGTGCTGACGATGCCCAGATGCTCGGCAATCTGGCTTCGCGTACGCGGCTCACTGCAGAAGTCCAGCACGTCCCGCTGCCTGGGCTCCAGATCGGAGCGACGAACGTTGGACTGAGGGGATTCCTTGCCGTCTGCGTGGTCTTGGGCGTTCAGCCGCAGCGTCACACGGAATTCGCCACGACGATTTTCAAATTCCGGCTCAGGCATTCCCGCCTCAGCCACCAAGCGACGAACGGTAGGAATGCCGGAATACCGGTTTTCGGTTTGCTTAAGCAGTTCCATCGCCGTCGCGATTACCGGATTCCTGGTATCCGGCTGCACTCGGCCAAGTTGATCGACAGTCAGCCGCCCATATAGACCTCCAGGATTGGTGATGACCAGACGGTCGGAGAACATTTGCACTTGTATAGGCATTCCTTGAGTATGGATGCTGTAATCTCTGTGGATCAGTGCATTTAATACCAATTCACGCACGGCCTCAATGGGATATTCCTCATGATCCACACGATTTCCGCTGACCGTATCGATGATTGTTTTGGTCCGCATATTGCGCCGAACAAAAGCAAGCGTTCCCTGGAGCTGTTCGGACAGCGTTCCCTCAATACGCATATTATCCACGAAACGCGCGCCCTCGACATCACCTTCTCCGGCCGTTGTACCGGGCAATCGTGTGGCAACAATCGAAACCTGAGGTAAGAACGCCTGTGGATACAATCCAAACAGCATCATTCCAGCCAATGTCGGGTGATTGTCCTTGACGATGCTCATCAATTCCAGCACCCGTTGCTGATCCATTCGAGCCAGATTCGGACGCCCATCCTTCAACGCAAGCGTATATCGCAACAGTTGATCGCTGTCGAGATCGGCGACTGTCGCCCGGTCAACGGCCCGCAATTCGTCCTCATATTTTCGACGAAACGCCTCGTAGCTATACACCTCGTACTCGGTCATAGGCTCATCGGCATCTCCAACCCGCACATATGACCCGCGATAACGCCCTCGTCCTTCATAGAAACACGGCCGATCGGCGATGTCCAATGCCGGTATCTCGGCACTCACCACATTTCGATCATCAATTCGGCATACGGTGAAGACTGCTCGCACTTTCGGGTGCATCTGATTACACTGCTCGACAACGTGCTTCATCAGATCCTGGACGTCGTAGACTCCCACCACTTCGTAATCACGACGTTCATCCACCCCGAACACAATGATGCCGCCGTCATCCTGATTGGAAAAGCTGGATAATGTGTCATACAGGCGAGTCGGACACCCCTGTGCCGCAGCTTTCAACTCAATGATCTGCGATTCCGCATGATGCAGCTGAATCTTCTTCACCAGCTGTATGAGCTCAGTTTCTAACACGGCTCCACCTCATTCCACATCATGCTGTCATCATGTGATATCAATGTTGAAAGATACCAATGATTGTAGAATCAAATCAACATTTTATCAAAATCAATGCATACAATTGAATCCAGTGAACAAATCTTATAACAAATCTTGTAAGATTGACATAAAATAAATAAAAGAATGAAGACTTTTACTTAAATCTTGCAAGAATATGTTCAATGATTGCATTCAATTAATGAATGGTTGAATAAATGATTGAACATAGATGACCGTGTGGCGGCACGGGCGATGCCATACCGTCACAAGGTCTGATCTCGTTTTGTCGCGCGGAACGGGCGCCAGTATTCGCTCAGTAAATCCGCCGCGGCTGGTAGCCGGCCTCGCGCAGGGCGGCGAGGATGCGGTCGATGTGGTCGGGGCCGTTGGTCTCCACGGTGACGCCGAGCGCCACGGCGTTCGCGTAGACGCCGCTGGCCTTGAACTGGTCGTGGTCCAGGGCGATGACGTTCGCACGCTCCTGCGCCAAGATGGTGGCCACCTTGACGAGCTGGCCCGGGGTGTCCGGCAGCTCGACCTCGAAGTTCATGATGCGCCCGCGGGCGATCATGCCCTTCTGGATGACCGCGCCGATGGTGACGGTATCGATGTTGCCGCCGGAGATGATCGGCACGACCACATGCGGCCCGGGCGCGGAGGCGAACTTGCGCGAGCGCAGGTTCAGATGCTCCAGCGCCGCCAGGGACACCGCGCCCGCAGCCTCCACCACCAGCTTGTGCTTCTCCAGCATGAGCAGGATCATCTCGTTGATGTCGCGTTCGCTGACGGTGACCAGATCGTCCAGGAATTCGTTGAGCAGGGCGAAGGTCAGGTCGCCCGGACGCTTGACGGCCACACCCTCGGCCGAGGTGACCACCTGATCGGCGGCCACCACGCGGCCGGCGGCCAGCGAGTTCTTGAACGCGGGCGAACCCTCCGGGATCGCACCGATCACCCGCACCTCGGGGCGGAAGGTCTTGACGGCGAGCGCCACGCCGGCACCCAACCCACCGCCACCCAGCGGCACGACGATGTCGGTGACGTCCGGCACGTCGTCCAGGATCTCCATCGCGATCGTGCCCTGGCCGCACAGCACCTCATAGTCGTCGAACGGCGGCACGTACACCATGCCCTGCTTCTCGCTCAGCTCGGCGGCGTAGGCGGCGGCCTCGTCGAACACGTCGCCGTGCAGCACCGCGTCGGCACCGTAGGCCTTGGTGGCGTCGACCTTCAACGGCGGGGTGATCGTGGGCATCAGGATCGTGGCCTTCGCGCCGCGTTCGCGGGCGGCGTAGGCCACACCCTGGGCATGGTTGCCGGCGGAGGCGGTGACGATGCCGCGGGCCAGCTCCTCTTCGCTCAGGGAGGCGATCTTGTTGTAGGCGCCGCGGATCTTGAACGATCCGGTGACCTGCAGGTTCTCGGGCTTGAGCAGTATCGTGTGGCCGGTCATCTCCGACAGGACCGGCGAGGGGATGATCTCCGTGTGCTTGGCCGTGCCGCTCAGGCGCTCGGCGGCGAGCTTCAGTTCGGCGGCGTGGTCGCGCTGCAATGCTTTGAGGACGTCTTTCTGTTCCATACACGGCATTGTAGGCGGGTGCGGCGAACCGCGTCCGCCGGCGTCCATTTTCGCCGTCGGGCGCATCCTCCGTTCAGCCGGGGAACTTGCGCCCCGCATATACGCCAAGCGGCACATACCCCCGCGGGTGGGGGTATGTGCCGCGACAGGCGATTACCGACGAGTTCGAAGTCGGCGGGGCCGCACCGGTCAGATACGGACGACGATGCCCTCCCACGGGGCCAACGTACCGGCCTTGAGGGAGGCGACCGCGTGGGCGACGTCATAGCCGTCGCCGGCGGGCGCGTCGTAGGTGTCGATCACCACCGCGTCGGCCGTGGGATCGGCCGGCAGCAGGGCGGCGGACTCGGCGGGCACGGCGGTTTCGGCGGCGGTCATGTTCACCATGACCAGCAGTCGTTCGCCGCCGAGCGTGCGGGTGAACGCGTAGACCTGCTCGCTGTCGGCGTCGATCAGTTCCCAATCGCCGGCGGCCACCACCGGGTCCTCATGCCGCAGTGCGATGAGTCGCCGGTAGAACGCGTACACGGAGTCGGGGTCGTTGACCTCGGCGGCCGCGTTGATGGCGTCGTGGTTCGGGTTGACCGAAATCCACGGCCCGACGGCGGCGTCCGCATCCATGAAGCCGGCATAGGCGGAATCGTCCCATTGCATCGGCGTGCGCGCATTGTCGCGGCTGCGCTTGGCGAACGCGTCCATAATCGATTCGGCGGTCTGCACCTGGGCCTCCTCCACACGCTGGCGGTAGGCGTTCAGGGTCTCCAGGTCGCGGTACTGGTCGAGGCGGGTGAAGTGGGCGTTGGTCATGCCCAGCTCCTCGCCCTGATAGATGTACGGGGTACCGCGGTGCATGTGCAGCAGCAGGCCGATGGCCTTGGCGGAGCGCGGCGACTCGTCGCCCCAGCGGGAGGCCACGCGCGGCTGATCGTGGTTGCAGAAGAACAGGCTCGTCCAGCCGGCCTTGCACACCGCGCGCTGCTGGTCGCCGAGCGTCTGCTTGAGCGCGGTGAGCTTGAGCGGCACGGGGTTCCACTTGGTGCCGTCGCAGTCCATGTCCATGTGGGTGAACACGAAGAGCATGTCGAGCTCGCCGTTCTTCGGGTCGGTGATCACGCCGTTGCGGACCGCGTCCACGCCCGGGGCCTCGCCCACGGTGATGAACCCGTCGCGGCCGGCGAACACCTCGCGGCGCATCTCCTGCAGGTATTCGTCCACGCGCGGCCCGTCGGAGCACCACGGGAACGGCGACGAGTAGCCCTCCTCGCCCACCGGGTAATCCTCGATCAGGGAACCGGATTCGCCCGGCAGCTTGCCGTTGGCGTCGTAGGTCTTGGAGATCTGGGTGATCACGTCCATGCGGAAGCCGTCGATGCCGCGATCCATCCACCAGTTCATCATGGCGTACACCGCATGGCGCACGTCCGGGTTCTCCCAGTTCAGGTCCGGCTGCTTCTTGGAGTACTGGTGCAGGAAGTATTCGCCGCGCTGCTCGTCATACTGCCAGGCGGAGCCGCCGAAGTAGGAGCCCCAATGGTTCGGCTCGGCGCCGGGGGTGCCCGGCTCGTGGCCCTCGCGGGCGGGACGCCAGATGTACCAGTCGGCGTGCGGGTCGTTCTTATCGCGCGAAGCCTGGAACCAGGCGTGCTCGTCGGAGGTGTGGTTGACCACCAGGTCCATGATGATCTTCAGTCCGCGCTTGTGGGCTTCGGCCAGCAGCTCGTCCATGTCGGCGAGCGTACCGAACATGGGGTCGATGTCCTGATAGTCGGCGATGTCGTAGCCGTTGTCGTCCTGCGGGGATTTGAACACCGGCGACAGCCACAGCACGTCCACGCCCAGGCCGGCCAGATAGTCCAGGCGCGAGGTGATGCCCTTGATGTCGCCCATGCCGTCGTTGTTCGAGTCCTGGAAGCTGCGCGGATAGATCTGGTAGACAACCGCGTTCGCCCACCAGGGGTTCGGGGTCGCGCCGTTCGTACGCACCGAATCGGGCAGTGCGGTACGCTGCGGAGTGGTCATAGGGTCCTTCCTTTCCTGCCAGCGGTTCCGCCACGAGCCCGCTGTGCCTGCCAATCTTGCGGCCGCCGCCGTGGATGGCGACGAACCGTTACGTCATCGATTTGATTCCTGCTGCATTGCCCCGGACGACCATCGTGTTGCATACGCTTACATTCCAGACGTCCGGTATCGCTCTCCCAGTATCCACCATCTTCAACAGGCCGTCAATCCCGCGTTTCCATACCATTTTCCGCAGAACAACGCCGTTTCGGCACGCATTGGAATCATGTAATCTCTGGTCATCGCACAGCCATTTTGAATACGCATACACTCCCTCCCGGCCGGCACCGGCCAGCAGGCCTGCACCAGCGACAGTTCGGTTGCTCTTCCGGTTTTGGTGTGTAGGGGTGGGTTATCGGAGGTGCGGTTGGATGGCCTGTCTGAAGCCTCCGGCGTGCAGGAGACTGCGGGTGACGTAGTTGCCCAGGTTGGTGAAGCCGAGGGCGATGCCCCTGAGCGTCTCGAGTCGGCCGTTGATGGCCTCGGTGGGCCCGTTCGCGTTGTTGTCCCAGTCGAAGAAGGCGAGGATGTCCCTCATGCGTTTCTTCATGGTGCGCCCCAGGACGGAGAGTTCGGGGCAGCCTTTGCAGGCGCCGTGCGCGAGGCGCAGCGGCCCGTTCGCCGGGTCCGCCAGGATCTCGTCGGCCTTTTCCCTCTGCCTGTCGGTGCGCGGCGATTCGGTCTTCAGCAGTATCCTCCCGCACCGGTAGAGCGAGTCGGACCGGGTGCCCCGCCGTCCGGCGGTCTCCCGCCGGAGCCGGCATCTGACCTTGGTGAGCTTCTGCCCGGCGAGCTGGACCACATGGAACGGGTCGAGGACCTCGGCCGCGCGGGGCGCCTGACGCGCGGCGACCCTCTTGTATCCGGCGAACGCGTCCATCGCCACGACCTGGACGTTGTCGCGGAACGATTCCGGCCGCGCGGCGAGCCAGTCGGCGAACGCCCTCCCGCTCCTGCCCTCGACCATGTCCAGGAGCCGGGTGTATTTCGGCCCCTACCCTCCACCTACACGCCAAAACCGGAAGAGCCAATAAAGGGGTGTTGGTGGGTTACCCCACCAACACCCCCATAGCCACCGGGCTGTCTACTTGACCGCGTCCTGCAATGATGGACGGCCTGCGGCCGACTCATCATTACCTCGCGCCCCTTGGTGGGGCGCTCGGCGCGGTCAACGGACAGCCCACTGGGCTGTCCGTTACTTGACCGCGCCCCTCATTACGCCACTGATGACCCACTTCTGGGCGAAGACGTACACGATGAGCACCGGGGCCATCGCCATCAGGTAGGAGGCGAACGCCATCGGATAGTTCGACGTGAACTGGCTCTGGAACACGTACTGCGCCAGCGGGATCGTCTGGTTGCCCTGATCGGTCAGCGTGATCAACGGCAGCAGGAAGTCGTTCCACGCCCACAGCACGGTCAGGATGGCGATCGTGGAGTTGATCGGGCCCATCAGCGGGAAGATGATGGTCCAGAAGATGCGCCAGGTGCTGGCGCCGTCCACGCGGGCGGCCTCCTCCAACGACACCGGGATCGAGCGGATGAAACCGATGGCGATGAACAGGTTGGTGCCCAGGCCCAGGATGGTGTACAGCAGCATCAGTCCGAGCTGGTTATCCAGATGCAACGAACCCATCTGGTGCGCGATCGGCAGCATGATGACGGTGAACGGCACGAACATCATGGCCAGGAAGAAGTAGTACAGGAAGCGGAAGAACCGCTTGTCCATGTTCCGGGCCACCGCATATGCCACGAACGTGTTCGTCAGCAGCGTCAGGCAGACGGCCACCACGGTGATGATCGCCGAGTTGAGCGCCGCCTTCGGATAGTTGATGTAGTTCCACGCATCGGCGAAGTTATGCCATTCCCAAGTGGTCGGCAGGCTGAACGTGCCGGCCTCGGCCGGCGTCTTCAGCGCGGTGACGATCGTGAAGTACAGCGGGATGAGGATGGTCAGCGAGAACACGGCCACGACCGCGGTCAGCCACCAGTTAATCTTATGATCCTTGCGGAACCCCTCGCTCTTGGTGTACCGCTTCGCCGCCTTGGGCGACTTCGTTGTGCTGGTCATCAGATCTGCTCCTTGCCGCTGAAGAACTTCAACTGGATGAATGCGAGGATGGCCAGGACGATGAAGAACGTCACGGCGTTGGCCATCTGGTAGGCGTACTCACCGTTGCCCAGGCCGTTCTGGAAGATGAGGTACGAGACCGTTTCGGTCTTGGAATCCGGACCGCCGCCGGTCAGGGCGATGACCTGGTCGAACATGCTCAGGGCATTCTTCAGGCTGAGCACCATGTTGATCGTGAAGAAGGGGCCAATCAGCGGGAACGTGATCTGCCAGAACCTCTGCCAGGCGTTCACGCCGTCGATGTCGGCCGCCTCATAGACCTCGGTGTCGATGGTCTGCAGGCCGGCCAGGTACAGCAGCGTGGAGTAGGCCACGCCCTGCCAGATCGACAGGAACGCGATCGGGAACCACGCCAGATCCGGGTTGGTCAGCAGCGACGTGGACAGCCAGTCGATGCCGAGCGCCTGACCGATCTCGGGGATCGGGACCATGAAGATGTACTTGAACACGTAGCCGATGACCAGCACGGCCAGCGTGTACGGCACGAAGAAGATCGCACGGAAGCCGTTCTTGAACGCGATCTTCGAGTTGAGCAGCACCGCCAGGAACAGGCCGAGGAAGTTCTGCCCGATGGTGATCACCACCGCCATCACGATGGTGAAGATGTACGCGTTGCCCACGCGGCTGTCGGAGAACATCGCGATGAAGTTCTTCAGACCGATGAAATCCCAGGTGCCGTATCCCTGCGAGTTGGTGAGCGAGTAGAACGCGCCCTGCAGGAACGGCCAGTACAGGAAGATCGCGACCAGGATCGCCGCGGGCACGGTCATCCAGTAGAACGCCGGATCGACCTTGCGGGTGGAGTACCGGCTGACCTTGTTCTTTGTTGCCTTTGCCATTGTTGTCTCCTACCTGAAGTTACGGGCCTGGACCTTGTCGTACTCGGTCTGCATCGAGTTGAGGAACTGGTCGACGTTGCCGGTGTTCACCAGCGTCTGCAGGAAGCCGGCGATGTTGATCGACGAGGACATGTAGTGGTCGCAGAAGTCGGTGATCCGGTTCTCCTCGAAGAACGGCAGCACGGTCTCCAGCGCCGGTTCGCCCACGTAGGTCTCCTTGAGCGGGCCGAATGCGGACTGCGCGTCGCATTAGTCCTCGAGCGTCTTCTCCTCCATCAGGAAGTCCACGAACTCGCGGGCCTCGTCGTAATGGTCGGTGTGCGCGCCGATGGTCAGCATCACGTCGTCGCCGGCGGTCAGCTTCTGCTCGTCCGCGTCGTCGGTGGCCGGCATCTGCGCGAAGACCAGCTCCATATCCGGGTTGATCAGTCGCACCTGCGGGATGGCGTAGGTGCCCAGCGGCAGGGTGGCCGCCTTGCCGTTGGCGAAGTCCTGCGTGGCCTGCTGGTAGGTGACCGAAGGATTGGTCTGCGTGTAGTTCTGGAAGATCTCGACGAGCTTCTCGCTCACCGGCCGCCACAGGTCACCGAAGGTCTTGGTACCGTCCTTGATGTTCTGGTATTCGCTCTCCGGCACCAGCGTGGAGTTCAGCGACGACAGCGGCGCCTGCAGGGTCCATGCCTCGGCCATCGACGCCTCCACCGGGGTGATGCCGGCGTCCTTGAACGTCTGGAGCGCGTCCAGATACTCCGACCAGGTGGTGGGGGGGTTGTACGGGTCCAGACCGACCGACTCCCACAGCTCCACGTTGATGATGTATCCGGAGGCGTTGCCCGCGTACGGGATCGCGTACAGGCGCTTGCCGTCCGGGTCGTCGGTCTGCACGAGGTTCTTGGCGATCTCGACCATGCCCTCGTTCAGCTCGTCGACGATCGGATCGTCGGTGAAGTCGTGGAACACACCGGCTTCGGCCAACAGGCCGTAGTTGATGTCGCCGTTGATGGTGATCACGTCCGGCTCGCGGTCCTTGACCAGACGGGTGCGCAGATCGGTGACCGCGTTCGGGGAGTTGTTCACCGTGATCTTGATATTTGGATGCGTCTCCTCGAATTCGCGCGCCTTCTGCGTGAACCAGTCGCTGGCTTCGGTCTTGTACTGGAAGAAATCAATCGTCACCGTGCCAGCATCAGCCGCACCACATCCCGCAAGGGATGCACCCAACGCGACCGCAACGGCGGCTCCGGCGAGGCGACGCGGCCAGCGCGATGCCGGGTGTTGCCGTCCCGGCTCCGCGGCGGACCACCGCATCGTACGGAAAACAGGTTGCATTATCGACTCCTTTATCCTCATGTCCCGGCCAGGGCATCGTTACCCTGTCCCGTGTTCAACGGTGCCACCCCGGCTTTTTTATTCCCAGTCTTGGCGTGCCCACCACCAATCCGCAACAAAATGGACCGCCATTTCTTTCAGTCGGAAAGAAAATACCTATACTGGTAATCAGCACACACGTCAGGGAGATGTATGGACACCAACCTCAGCCGCACAGACCGAACCGACCTCCACGTCATGGAGTTCCCCCACTGGTTCCACCGGTCGGACCACACCCACCGCGTCGCCGCCGCCATCCTCAAGCACGGGCCGATCGCCCGGACCACGCTGGCGCAGGACCTGGGGCTGTCCCAAGGCGCACTGTCGCGCATCACCAGCGACCTGATCTACGACGGCGTCGTCGAGGAGTCCTCCACGGAACCCGACGGAGCCGCCGAGCCACGCGAGCGGCGCGGCAGGCCGCAGACCGCGCTGCGCATCCGGCAGAGCGCGCGCACATTCGTCGGCGTCAAGATCAACGCGTACCTGGCCACCGCGGTCGCCATCGACGCACGCAGCACCATCGTCTCCCGCCCGCACAGTCAAGCGATCACGGAACAGACACCCGACGTCCTGGCTCATACCGTCGCCGAACTGGTGGCCGCATGCACGGCTGATCTGACGGATGCGCACCTGCCGGCGCCGACGGCCATCGGCATCGCCGTCGGCGGCCATGTCGTCGACGACACCATCGTGACCTTCGCGCCGTTCCTGCACTGGGAAGGGCGGATACCGTTCGCCGCACTCGTCGAGCAGGCGACCGGGCTGCCCACGCGCCTGTACAACGACATCGACTCGCTGCTCGTCGACGCCTGCTGGTTCGGCGGCGGCGTGGGGTATGACAACTTCGCGATTCTCACCATCGGGACCGGCATCGGCTATTCGCTGGCCTTCCACGGCACGCCGATCAACTACCCCGACAAGACATACGGTCTGGCCGGGCATATCCTGATCGACCCGGACGGCCCCCGCTGCGTGTCGGGGCACCGCGGCTGCGCGCAATGCCTGACCAGCGACTCCATTGCGGAGGAATACTCGCAGATGATCGGAAAGGCCGTCACCTTCGACGACTTCAGGCGCGATGCCCGGGCGGGACGGGCGCTGGCCACCAGACTGGTGAACCGCACCTGTTTCCGGCTGGGCACGCTGATCGCCGCCATCGCCAACCTGGCCATGCCGGACAAGGTGATGATCGCCGGCGAGTCCGCGTTCATCGCCCGGCTGGGCACCGACGCCATCCGCGACGGCATCAACAACTACCGGCACAACCAGAGCGCCCCGGTGATCTTCGAGATCATCGACCACGATTGGGCGCTCTGGGCCAAGGCGGCGGCCAGCCGCGTCCTCATCCGCTACATCAAGCGCTGACGCGGTCGCCGCGTTACCGCTTCACGGCGGTGAACAACACGGCCTGAGCGGGATGAGCCGTCAAGCGGGGAGCCCAGTGGGCTCCCCGTAGGCGAAGTGAGCGGTCACCAAGACCGCGAAGGCATCCTGCGCGGGCCGTGTTCACTGCCTCACGGCGGTGAACAGCACAGCCTGCGCGGGCTGAGCCGTCAAGCGGGGAGCCCAGTGGGCTCCCCGTAGGCGAAGTGAGCGGTCACCAAGACCGCGAAGGCATCCTGCGCGGGCCGTGTTCACTGCTTCACGGCAGTGAACAACACGGCCTGCGCAGGATGCAGGGACGGCGGGCGGATGCCGTAGGTCTGCAGCACGCGGCCGGTCAGGCACACGCCGTCGTCGTTCCACCAGCCGAGCGGCGACTGGCCGTTGGTGATGTCGAGACTCTGCCCGTCGGTGACGTTGAGCTTCAACTCGCGGTTCATGTCCAGCGGCATCACCCGATACACCGCATCCGGATCCAAGCCGGGCAGACGCACCGGAGCGGCCGGGTAGGTCTGCGATGTGGTCAGCTGGGTGAACCGGTACACGGCGCGGGCCTTGTCGGCGCTGACCACGCCGTCCAGACGGACCGCGGGATCGCCCTCGTCGCCATGCACCACCGTGCCGGTGGCGAAATCGGCGCGATGGCGCTTGTACTCGGCCACCCACACGCCCAGCTTGTCCAGGTCGGCCTGCGGCTCCTTCAGCAGGTTCCACTCGATGCCCATATGCCCGAAGAACGCCATGGCCATGCGCATCTCCTGGCTCGTGCTGCGATGCGTGGAATGCGCGGGGCTGGCGCCCACATGCTCGCCGATCATCTCCGGCGGCACCAGCAGCGACGTGTAGCGCTGGATGTCGGCGCGCTCCACCGGGTCCACGCAGTCGGAGGCCCAGATGCGGTCCGCCACCTCCAGGATGCCCAGGTCCACACGGCCGCCGCCCGACGAGCAGCTCTCGATCTCCAGACCGGGGTGCGCGGCCTTCAGATCACGGAAGATGCGGTAGACGGCCAACGTCTGCTCGTGCACGGCGGGACGCGCGTTCTCCGGCGAGAACGCCTCGGTGACCAGCTTGTTGTGGTCCCACTTGATATAGTCGATGCCCAATTCTTCGACCAGCTTGTCCATGCAGTCGTACACGTAGTCGTAGGCCTCCGGGTTGGTCAGGTCAACGACCTGCTGGCAACGGCCCTGCATCGGCAGGCGGTTGGCCGTGGGCTTGAGCACCCAATCCGGATGGTTGCGGAACATCTCGGAATCCGGATTCACCATCTCTGGCTCGAACCACAGGCCGAACTGCATGCCCTTGCCATGCACGTAATCGGCGAGCGCCTTGAGGCTCTTCGGGCCTTCGGGCCATACCGACTGGGCGATCTGCCAGTCGCCCAGGCCGGAGGTGTCGTCGCGACGGGAGCCGAACCAGCCGTCGTCCACCACGAAACGCTCCACGCCGCTGTCGGCGGCCTTGTCGGCGAGCGCGACCAGCGTGTCATAGTTCTGGTCGAAGTACACGGCCTCCCAGGTGTTGAGGATCACCGGACGCGGCTTGATGGCCATCTCGGGATGGCAGGAGCGCACATACCGGTGGAAGCGGGAGGCGACCTCGTTCAGGCCGTCGCCGTACGCGCCATACACCCACGGCGTCTCGTATGCGCCGTCGTGGGGCAACGTCACTTCGCCGCCGAACAGGATCTCCCCGCCGCCGATCACGGGCTGCGTATAGGGCAGACGTTCGGCGGACAGCAGGCTGTTGCCGCTCCATGCCACATGTGTGGAGTACACCTCACCGTGTTCGAATCCGAATCCGGGGGCGCCCACTGTCAGCAGCAGCGAGGCGTCGAAGTCGGGGCGGCCGGCCACATAGGTGCGCTGGAACCGGCCGATGGTCAGCGGCTGGCGCTGCGGGGAGCGCTCGCGCAGGTGGTGGCCGGTGGTGGTCAGGATCTCGGTGGCCCAGCCGGGGACGGCGAAGCCGAGTTCGACCTTGCCGATTTCCAGTTCGCCGTAGGCCAGGTTGCGGATGGCGGCACGCTGGCGGAGCAGACCGGAGGGGTCGAGCTCCATCGTCCAGGTCAAGGCCACCTGCTGTTCGGCGTCCTCGGCGGTCACAGTGACGGCGGGGCGATCGCCTTCGGTCAATGTGGTGTCGGTCACGGTGAACCGGCAGAACACCTCCACGCCGTCGCGGCGCAGCGCCAGGCGCGGTTCGCCGATCCAAGCCTCCGCCTGAGTCGGCAGCACGCTCGGCCACGGCGTGTAATCGAGCGCGCCGGACACGCGCTGGGGGCGCAGGGCGTCGGCGGCGTCCACGACCGTTTCAGGGTGAGTCATGGGGCGGCCCCAGTACACAAGCCGCGGCAGTTCCCCTTCGGGGAACGCCAACGCGAACGCCACGCCGGCTTCGGGCTGCTCCGCATACACCGCAACCACGGCGTCGGATTCATTGGACAATGCAACAATGCGCGCCATTGCACCACTCCTTCATGGGTTGGATCGGTTGGTCGATGGTTCCGATGGTAGAGCGAACGGCTTTATTTGACCGGCAACGGAGTGTTCTGAGTTTTGGAAAAAAATACGGGTTCGCACTACCTCGGACTACAACCACCGCAGTGGCGGATTTTCAACCCTCACCACCCGATGCCGCAGGGTGGTGCGAATCCGTCTCAGCGACGCGACGCAAAAAACTCCCTCAGGAGGGCCGCGCACTCCCCTTCCCGGACACCGCCGATGACCTCGGGGCTATGGCCGATGTGCGGATCTCGCGGGATGTCCCACACCGAGCCGCAGGCGCCCAGCTTGGCGTCCCACGCGCCGAACACGATGCGCCCGATATGCGTCTGCAGGCAGGCGCCCGCGCACATCGGACACGGCTCCAGCGTCACGACCAGCGTGCAATCGGCCAGATTCCATGCCCGACGGGTTTCGGCTGCGGCCTGCCGCATCGCCAGCACTTCGGCGTGGGCCAACGGATCGCCGTTGTCCTCGCGCCGATTCCGCCCCTCGCCGATCACGCGGCCCTCGGCGTCGAGCACCACGGCGCCCACCGGCACATCGCCCTCGGCCGCGGCCTGCTGCGCAAGCGCCAATGCGCGCCCCATCGCCTCGTCGTTCGTCATGCTGTCCAGTCTAACGGCCGGACGGCGTGCCTCCCACAACGGAGAACCGCACCGAGTGGACAAGCACCAGACACAGCCGGGCACCGTCACCGGCCACAGCTACACCCATCCGCACAGGCATCGCCCCACGCAATCGGTGGGTTTTCCTACCATAAGGAATGAGCGGCGTTCGCGCCTGGCCACAGCCCATCCGGCCACCGCCGCGCAGAGAGGAGCACCATGGATACATTCACCCTGATTCTCTGTGTGTTGGCCGCGGTGGTGCTCTCCTCGTTCCTGAGCCGGTTCCTGCCGAAGATCTCGACGCCGCTGGTGCAGATCGCACTCGGCATGCTGGCCACCTACCTGCCGTTCTTCCCCGACACCGAACTCGACCCCGAGCTGTTCATGGTGTTGTTCATCGCGCCCCTGTTGTATCTGGAGGCGCATGAGATCGACAAGTCGGCGTTGTTCAAGTCGTTGAAGATCTCGCTGTCGCTGGCCATCGGATTGGCGATCGCCACCATGGTGGCCGTGGGATTCACCGTGCACACGTTCTGGCCGGCGATTCCGCTGGCCGCGGCGTTCGCGCTCGGCGCCGCGCTGGGGCCGACCGATGCGGTGGCGGTCAGTTCGCTGGGCAAGGAGGCGGCGCTGACCCAACGCCAGCTCAGCGTGCTCAAGGGCGAATCGTTGTTCAACGACGCCTCCGGCATTGTGGGCTTCCAGTTCTCGATCCTGGCCGCGGTGACCGGCGTCTTCTCGTTCGGCGAGGCCGCCGGCGAATTCGCGGTCTCGTTCATCGGCGGCACGCTGTTCGGTCTGGCCGTCGGCCTTGTGGTCAACTGGCTGTTCGAGACGATCCGCTCGCTGGGTTGGGAGACCACGACCACGCGCATCCTGATGGAGCTGTTCCTGCCGTTCCTGCTGTATCTGGCGGCGGAGGACATCGCCCACGTCTCCGGGATCCTGGCGGTGGTGGCCTGCGGGCTGCTGGTCCGGTTCGACCACACCGGCATCGGTCCGAACGTGGCGCGCACCAACATCGTCTCCTCCAGCGTGTGGGCGGTGCTCTCGTTCAGCCTGAACGGCGCGGTGTTCATCCTGCTGGGCATGCTGCTGCCGGATGCGATGAGCCGCAGCTGGGAGGATCCGGGGGTCAGCAATCCGATGCTGATCTCGGTGATTCTGCTGGTGGCGCTGGTGGTGATCGCGATGCGCTTCCTATGGGTGGCGGCGGTGCTGCGCGTCACCAAGGACCAGCGCACCGGCAGGCGCCGGCGCATGACGCCCGAACGGTGGCGTTCCGCCGCCGTGATGACGTTCGGCGGCCCGAAGGGCACGATCACGCTGTCCCTGATGCTGACCATCCCGTTCTTCACGGCGGCCGGCGACCTGTTCCCGATGCGCGACGAGCTGATCTTCATCGCCTCCGGCGTCATCATCGTCACGCTGCTGCTGGCGAACTTCCTGCTGCCGCTCATCGCGCCGAACCGTGGCACGGACGATTCGCACGAGATCACCGAGATCACCATCGACGTGCTGCGGCGCACCGTGGAGGAGCTGACCCAGCGCATCACCCCGGAGAACCGACGCGCGGTGCTGATGGTCATCGACTCGTACACCAAACGCATCACCCGGCTCAAGCAGCGCATCGGCGGCGTGGATCCACACGGCTTCGAGCAGCTGCAGATCGACGCACTGTACTGGGAGAAGGACTTCATCAAGGAGCGACTGGCCGCGCTGCGGGCGCAGCCCTCCCCCGACGACCACGAGCGGGATCTGGGCATCGAGGCCTGCGAGCGCATGCTCGATCAGATCATGGACACCCTGCGTCATGCGGCCGACCACGATTCCTCGGGGCACGCGGTCTCCCAGATTCGTGGACGCGTGCGCGCCCTGCAGCGCCGCACGCAGGCGCTCACCCGCCGCGTCATCAGCAAGATCCAGCGCACCACGCCGTTGCTCAGCGAGGATGAGGTGACCGAGCGCGTACGCGCGCTGCAGGTCGAAGCCATCGAGCACGTCATCAATCGCCTGTACGACGAGATCCGCGGCACCCGGTACAGCACCGAGCACTGCTCGCTGCTGCTGCTCGACTACCGGCGCGCGGAGGCCACGCTCCGGGCGCGTCCGAACGTCGGCGCCGGCGCGGCCGCGTTCACGATGGCCGATGATGTCAAACGCGAGAGCTACGGCATCGAGATGGGCATCATCCAGGACATGTTCGAGGCGGGCGACATCACGCGCGCGCAGGCCCGCGCACTGCGCCGCAACGTGTACGTGATGAGCGTGGACGCCGACGCCAGCCTCTGAGCGGCGTCACATCATGCCGGAGGCGATGTCGTGCATGACCAGCCACTGGCGGATGTCGGCCAGCTCCTCCAGATTCACCGCATGGTCCAAGCCCCGGTAGCACTGGGACGTCAGCCACGTATGCTCCTCCAGCCAGGCCGCCGTGGCGTGCAGCTCACTGCGGGGGATGATCCCGTCGCGGGCGCCGTACCCGTAGAACATCGGCGTCTCCCGTTCGGCCAAACGATCGTCCGCCGGCGCGGTGCCGGCCACGATGCCGGGTGCGAGGAATCCGGACAGGCTGATCGCGGCGCGGTAGCGTTCCGGATGCACGCGCAGCAGGTGGATCGCCAGCAGACCGCCCTGGGAGAACCCGATCGGCACCACATCGCGGTCGTCGGCAACGTTCGCCGCCACCCACGCATCGATTGCGGTCGCCGCCGCGTATGCGTCGTAATCGAGGTCTTCGCCGGACGGCACGCAGTCATGGAACCACGAGTACGCGCCCGAGCCGAACCCGAACTCCCCCATGCCGAACCCGGACAGCTGCAATGGCGCCCGCAGCGACGCAAAGTCGTTGTACGGGGCGATATGCCGCATCAGGTCGGCCAGGTCCTCCTCGTTGGAGCCCCAACCGTGCAGGCACAGGAACATCGGACGGCGGGGCGCCGCGTTGCCTCCGCCGCGGGACCATACCACGTCGGTCACCGTCAACGGCTCGCCGAACCGGCCCGGTACGACGGTGGATTCACGCCCGATCAAAGGCTGCTGCTCATGCTCGCTCATACCCACACTATATCCCGCCCTCGTTTCAACCACCCCCTCCGGGCTCGGTTACGGGCACAGTTACGGATGGTCGGAACAAGAAAGAACCCCGGTGGGGTTGACCACCGGGGCGAGAAAGGAGAGAGAAGAAGAAAGGGTTCAATTGTCGGGAACTGCTGCGGCTCCTGGCCAGCTGTTGTGCTGACAGTTATTATGTAACCACCCGATGCTGGGCACATGTCTGAGGTTTTCTGATAAGTTCCTGAGAATTCTGGACGTCAGATGAACGTCGCTGGACAAAGACATGACGAACCGCGTCGTGACACAGGTCATCTGTCCCAAGGGCGGTGCTCGTCACGATGCCATCTCGCCCATGCCATCTCGTCCGTCTAGGCGGTGTTTGCGTCTGCGGGACGCTAGACTGGTGAGCAGAGAACACGTTACATTGCCCGACCGCGCGACCGGATGGATGCGCGGCAACGCAAAGGAGACTCCGATGCTGCTGTCCGATCGCGACATTCTGGCCGCCCAGGCCGATGGCCATATCTCGCTGGACCCGTGGACGCCCGAGATGGTTCAGCCCGCGTCGATCGATGTACGGCTCGACCGCTTCTTCCGTCTGTTCAACAACCACGCCTACACCTACGTGGATCCGGCGGAGAATCAGGGGGCGCTGACCGAGCAGTTCGAAGTGGCTTCGGATGAACCGTGGATCCTGCACCCCGGCGAATTCGCACTGGGCTCCACCTGGGAGTACGTCAAGCTGGACAACACGATCGCCGCCCGTCTGGAAGGCAAGAGCTCGCTGGGGCGTCTGGGCATCCTGACGCATTCGACGGCCGGGTTCATCGATCCGGGATTCGAGGGACACATCACGTTGGAGCTCTCGAATGTGAGCACGTTGCCGGTGAAGCTGTGGCCGGGCATGAAGATCGGCCAGATGTGCTTCTTCCAGCTGTCCTCGCCGGCCGAGCACCCGTACGGTTCCAAGGAGACCGGCTCGCACTACCAGGGCCAGCGTGGCCCGACCCCGAGCCGTTCCTACGTGAACTTCTACAAGGCCGACATCACCGACTGAGCGTGGCACCGGCGCTGTTGCACTACAACAACAAATAGGCCAGTTAGCTACCCTATGTCAAGGCGCCCGCCCCGATGATCGGGGCGGGCGCCTTGACGTTTCGGATCAGGACATCAGGCCATCAGGCCGTCAGGCCTGGGCGGAAAGCCGGGCTCAGTGGCTCAGCTCCTTGCCACGCGCCTTGTCGATGGCGCGCATGATGGCCTTGTAGATCTCGGACGCGATGAGCACGAACGCGGCCAGGCAGATGCACTCGACCCAGGCCAGCGGGCTCAGCGGCGTGGTGCCGAACGGGCCGTTGAGGAACGGCACGTAGATCACCAGCAGCTGCAGCACGACGGACAGGCCGATCGCGCCCCACAGCCACTTGTTCGAGAACAGGCCGACGAACGCGGACTGACGCGACGAACGCGAGGCGATCGCGTTGAACAGCTGGGCGAACACGAGGATCGTGAAGCCCATCGTGCGGGCCTCGGTCAGCTGGGCCTCGTGGCCGAGCGCGTCCACGGAGCGGTCGGTGAACAGGCCGCCGGCCAGGTGCATGTCCATGCCGATCAGCGTGACGACGGCCATGATGATGCCGATGAACGCGATGTCGATCCACATATCGCGGTCGATCACGTGGTCGGTGAGCTTGCGCGGCTTGCGGTTCATGACGTCCTCGGTCTGCGGGTCGACGCCCATGGCCAGGGCCGGGGCGGCGTCGGTCAGCAGGTTGATCCACAGCAGCTGCGTGGCGAGCAGCGGCAGGGTCACGCCGGTGGACTCCGGCTGGGTGATGCCCAGCACGCCGGCCAGCATGACGCCGCCGAACACGGTGAACACCTCACCGACGTTGGAGCTCAGCAGGTAGCGCAGGAACTTGCGGATGTTGTCGAAGATGCCGCGGCCTTCGCGCACGGCGGCCACGATGGTGGAGAAGTTGTCGTCCGCCAGGATCATCTTGGCGGATTCCTTTGTGACCTCAGTGCCGGTGATGCCCATGGCCACGCCGATGTCGGCGGTCTTGACGGCCGGGGCGTCGTTGACGCCGTCGCCGGTCATGGCGGCGATGTTGCCCTGACGCTGCAGCGAGGACACGATCTTGAGCTTGTGCTCCGGGGCCACACGGGCGTAGACGGAGACCTCGGAGGTGGCCTTGTCGAACTCCTCGTCGGTGGTCAGCGCGTCCAGCTGGTCGCCGGTCAGCGCCTTGCCGTCCTTGGCGATAATGCCGAGGTCGGAGGCGATGCGGGCGGCGGTCAGCGGGTGGTCGCCGGTGATCATGACGGTGCGGATGCCGGCGCGGCGGGCCTCGGCCACGGAGTCGCGCACCTCGGTGCGCGGCGGGTCGATGATGCCGACCATGCCGGTCCAGATCAGGTCGTTCTCGATGACGTCGCTCTGTTCGGCGATGTCGGAGACCTCGCCGGCGGCGTTGGCGCGGATGCCCGGCACGGCGGCCAGCGACGCGGTCTCAAGCGGGCGGTAGGCCTCGCCGAGGGTACGGTAGGCCTCGCCGGACAGGCGCTCGACGTCGGCCAGGATGTCCTGACGGTCGCCGTCGGTGAGCGGGCGGACCTGGTTGCCGACCGCGATGCGCGAGCAGAAGCTCAGCAGCACGTCCGGGGCGCCCTTGGCGAACACGGTCAGCTTGCCGCCCTCGGTGTTGTCCTTGGCGATGATCGACATGCGCTTGCGCTCGGAGGTGAACGGCACCTCCGCCACGCGGGTGAAGCGCTCGGTGGCCTTGTCGGCCTTGGTCTTACGGGCCGCGACGATCAGCGACACCTCGGTCGGATCGCCGACGATCTCCCACTTGCCGTTGTTCTCGCGCAGGTCGCCGTCGTTCGCCAGCGTGCCGGCGACAAGCGTCGACAGCACCTCGGCGCGCACGGCCTCGCTGACGTCGGAACCGTCCACGCCGACCATCTGGCCGACCGGCGCGTAGCCGGTGCCGGTGATCGAGACCTCGCCGGACGGGGTGACGACGCGCTCGACGGTCATCTCGTTACGGGTCAGCGTACCGGTCTTGTCGGAGCAGATCACGGAGGCGGAGCCCAGCGTCTCCACGGAGCTGAGCTTCTTGACGATGGCGTGGTGCTTGGCCATGCGCTGCACGCCGAGCGCGAGCACGACGGTCATGATGGCGGCCAGGCCCTCGGGCACGGCGGCCACGGCCAGCGAGACAGCCAGCAGCAGCGAGTCGATGACGTCCTCGATGCCGGTGAAGCCTTCGGTGATGAACAGGGCCACAATCACCAGCGCGGCGATGATGCACACGGCGATGCCGAGGATCTTCGAGACGTGCGCGAGCTCTTTCTGCAGCGGGGTGGCCTCATCCTCGGTCTGGGAGAGCATGTCGGCGATCTTGCCGACCTGCGTGTTCATGCCGGTGCCGGTCACGACGGCGCGGCCGGTGCCCTGGGTCACGGACGTGCCGTTGAACACCATGTTGGCGCGGTCACCGAGGGCCTTGGCGCTTTCCAGCGTCTCCGGCTTCTTGCCGACCGGCACGGATTCGCCGGTCAGGCTCGCCTCGGCGATGCGCAGCGAGGCGGCGGTCAGCAGTCGGCCGTCGGCGGAGACGGTGTCGCCCTCGCCGAGCACGACGATATCGCCGGGGACGACCTCGGAGGTGTTCACGCGCACGACCTGGCCGTCACGCAGCACGGAGGTCTGCGGGGCGGTCATCTGGGCGAGCGCGGCCACGGCCTGTTCGGCGCGGGCCTCCTGAATATAGCCGAGCACGGCGTTGACGATCAGGATCAGCACGATCACGATCGAATCGAACGGCAGCGGTTCGCCGCCTTCGGATCCGGGGGCCGCGTTCATGCGCTCGACGAACCACGCGATCGTGGAGATCACGGTGGCGGCCAACAGCAGATAAACCAGCGGGTCCTCGAACTGGGCCAGGAACTTCTTCCACTTCGGCACCGGCGGCGCGCTGGCCAGCTCGTTCGGGCCGAACTTCTCAAGACGGCGCTTGGCTTCGTCGGAGCTCAGGCCGGTGGCCGGGTCGACGTTCAGCGCCTTGGCTACATCATTGGCATCGGTCAGCGACGGGTCAACGTCATGCAGCAGGGCCTCCTGCGCCTTCGTCGCCTCCGACACATCGGTTTGATCATTGCGATCAACCATGGTTGTTGTTCTCCTCAATAAGCCGCGGAGTATTCAGTCCTCCCGACGCGGGCGGCGTGCGCACACGGCCGAGTCACGACTGCGCGGATATGGGCGCCGGGGCTTTTGCCGCCGACGCATACCCAGCCATTATAAGCAAAACCCTCTACCCGACGCGAGCCACGGAAACCGGTCATATCAGCGGTTTCTGCCCCGTTCCGGTCAGGGCCCACGCCACCCCGACGCCCGCCGCTGCGAGATAGCTCACACCCGTACGCAGGGTGGATGCGGCCGCGGCGTGCCACACTGGAATCATGAACGTACAACCCCCATCGCCCACCACACCCTCCACCCGGCCCGTGGACCCGCTGTTCCCCGGGCGCACCTTCGTGAGCACCGTGCTCGACGCGCTGGACAGCAAGAAGACGATGACCGGCGAGCTGACGAGCAAGTACCTGCAGCGGGCCATCATGGCCGGCCTGTTCGTGGGCATCTTCTTCACGACGTACTTCGCGATCGTCGCGGCGTTCTCGACGGCCGGAGCCCCGGCCTGGGCGCCGGCGGCGGGCCGCGTGCTCGGCGCGGTCACCTTCGGCTGGGCGCTGGTGCTCATCTTCTACACGAACTCGGAACTGCTCACCTCGAACATGATGATCGTGTCGATCGGCGCCTACCATCACCGCATCGGGTGGGCGCGGTCCCTGCGGATTCTGGCGCTGTGCTTCGCGGGCAATCTGATCGGCGGGCTGGTCGTGGCGGCGCTGCTGCGCTGCTCGACCGTGACCGACGGCATGGTGCTCGAACAGATGGTCGCCGCCGTGCAGCTGAAGACCGGATACCTCCAGGCCGGGGCGGCCGGCGTGGCCGATTTGTTCGTGCGGGCGATCCTGTGCAACTTCTGCATCAACGTTGGCATGCTGATGGTCTATAACGGCAAGCTCACCAACGATTTCACCAAATGCGTAATCATGGTGACGGTGGTCTTCGTATTCGCGTTCCTCGGATTCGAGCATTCGGTGGCCGACTCGGTGCTGTTCCTCATCGCGGGGTTGCACGGCGTGGGCGATCCGATGCTTGAGGTCGCGGCGGTCGGCGTGATCCTGCTGGGCAACTTCGTGGGCGGCGGCGTGCTGATCGGCCTGAACTTCGCCGTCATGAACGCCGAACCGCACCGCGCAGGTTGAGGGGTGCTGGGAGAATGGTGCGCATGGCTATGAAGAAAGGACCGACCAAGGGGTCGGGCGGTAAGCACCGCAACAAGCTGAAGGGCAAGGGCCCCACGCCCAAGGCCGAGGATCGCGTCTACCACAAGGCATACCGGGCCAAGAAGGCGGCCGATCGCCGCAAGATGGCCGATCCGCGTCTGGCGGCCCGCCGTCGCGCGGCCAAGTTCACCTCCGATTCGGATGATCTGGTCATCGGCCGCAACGCCGTGCTGGAGGCGCTGCGCGTGGGCGTGCCCTCGTCCACGCTGTACGTGGCCACGCGCATCGAACATGACGACCGCACACGCGACATCGTGCGTCTGGCCGGCCAGCAAGGGCTCAACCTGCTGGAGGCGGACCGTCTGGAGATGGACCGCATCGCCCGTTCGAGCAACCATCAGGGCGTGGTGCTCAAGGTGCAGCCGTTCGAGTATTCCTCGCTGCATGATCTGGTGGAGGCCGCCGACAGGAAGGCCAAGGCGATGGAGGCCGTGAACTCCGCCGCCACGCGCATGGCCGCCCGTCCGCTGTTCATTGCGCTCGACGGCGTGACCGACCCGCAGAACCTCGGTGCCGTAATCCGTTCGGCCGCCGCGTTCGGCGCGAACGGTGTGATCCTGCCCGAACGTCGTTCCGCTTCAGTGACGGCCGCGGCGTGGAAGGTGTCGGCCGGTGCCGCCGCGCATATGCCGGTGGCCCGCGTGGTGAACCTGACCAAGGCCATCGAAAGCTTGAAGGAGCGCGGCTACTACGCCGTGGCGCTGGATGGCGGCGGCGATGCGCTGGTCGGCGAGACCGGGTTCGAGACCGACCCGCTGATCGTGGTTTTGGGCTCGGAAGGCAAGGGTGTCAGCCGTCTGGTGCGCGAGGCCTGCGATGCCGTGGCCGGCATCCCGATCTCCGACATGGTCGAATCGCTCAACGCCTCGGTGGCCGCGGGCATCAGCCTGTACGCGGTCGCCCGCGCCCGGCGCGAGGCCACCTCGAACTGACGGCCGAGTACGCCTACGGCATCACGACATGCAAAGCGTCCTGCTTCCTCCGCATGGAAGCAGGACGCTTCTGTTTCCCTCCCTCGGATCACCCGTGGGATAGGTTGCCGCGGCGGCAGATGGGGCACGATGGAACAGGAGGCCCCGTATCATCCGCCGCGGTGAGAGCGGGAAAGCTCGTGGCCTTCCCGGAAGCCCCGCACGCGATACCGCTAGCGTGCGGGATGACTCAGCACGCCGGAGCGCGAGACATTGCCCAGCCACTCCAACGAGGTGCGGGGATGGCGTTCGAACGTGTCCTTGTCCCAGCCGATGAGGCCGAAGGTGGGCCGGAACGATCCCCACTCGTAGTTGTCCAACAGCGACCAGTGCAGGTAACCGAGCACGTCGATGCCGTCGGACATCGCGTCATGCAGGCCAGCGAGTGCATCGTAGGTGTAGTCGATGCGCCGCGCGTCGTTCGCGGTGGCGATGCCGTTCTCGGTCACGAAGATCGGCGTATGCCCGCCGACCTCCCATGTGTGCCGCACGGCGATGCCCAGCGCCGGCGGGAAGTACTCCCATCCGGTCAGCGTGCGTTCGGCGTTCGGGTCGGTCGGCACCGGGCCGTCCTTGCCGATGAAGGTGCGCAGGTAGGCCTGTACGCCGATGAAGTCGTCGCCGGCGGCCGCTTCGGTGAAGTAGTCCTCACGCGGGTACTGGTACGCCTCCATCTCGGCCTCGCATCCGGGTACGGCGTGGAAGGCCTGGCAGGCGATCGTCCAGCCGGATTTGATGGATGGAACGGACGAGAGCACCTCGCGCGCGCTGCGGTGCGCGGCGACGAGATTCTCCGAAATCTCCGGATCCGGATAGGGCAGCGACGCGGCGATGAAGTCGGAGCCCTCCGTGCCGCCACGCGTCAATGCCACCATATTCGGTTCATTGAGCGTACACACCCAGGTCACGTCGTGCAGAATCGGCAGCACATATTCGATGTACCGCCGGAACCGCTCCACCGCGTCCGCCCGGCGCCATCCGCCCTGCTCGGCGAACCACAGCGGCAGCGTCATGTGGTACAGCGTCACCATCGGCTCCACACCGTACTGGCGGCAGGTGTCGATCATGCGGCGGTAGTGCAGCAGCTGCGCCTTGGAGAAGCAGCCGCATTCCGGTTCGATGCGCGCCCATTCGATGCTGAACCGGTACATCCGCAGCCCGGAGGCCGCCAACAGGCGGATGTCCTCCTCGAAGCGGTTGTAGCTGTCGCAGGCGTCGTTGGACGCTTCGCTCAGATCGGTGTTGGGTGAGTGCTCGCGCGCCCACCAGTCGCTGGACACGTTGTTCCCTTCGATCTGGTGTGCCGCGGTGGCGGCGCCCCAGATGAAATCGTTCGGGAACGTGTAGGAAAGTGCTGTCATAGAAACCTTGCCTTTCTTAGGTCACTTGATGCCCGTCATCGCCACGCCTTGGATGAAGTAGCGCTGCAGGAAGACGAACAGGAGCAGGATCGGGGTGATGATCAGCACCGCGCCGGCGAGCAGCACGCTGTAGTTCGTGGCGTTCTGGCCGGTGGAGTACAGCGAGAGCGCGACCGGCAGCGTGTACATATCGTCGGTCTGCGCGGCGACCAGCGGCCACAGGAAGTTGTTCCAGCTGGACAGGAACGTCAGGATGGCCAGCGTGGCCATCGCCGGACCGCACTGCGGCAGGATGATCTGGAAGAAGATGCGCAGTTCGCCCGCGCCGTCGATGCGTGCGGCCTCCATCAGCGCATCGGGGATGCCCGCGATGAACTGACGCATGAGGAACACGCCGATCGGCTGGGTCAGGAACGGCAGAATCAATGCCGCGTACGTGTTCGACAGCCCCATGTTGGAGACCACGACGAACAACGGCACGAACGTGGCGACGCTGGGCACCATCAGGGTGACCATCACCGCGCCGAACACGATGTTCTTGCCGGCGAACTTCATCTTGGCCAACGCGTAGCCGACCATCGAGCAGAACACGATGTTGCCCAGCACGGTGATGACGGCCACAATCAGGCTGTTGCTGAAGTAGGAGCCGAAGTTCAGCTCCTGGAACCATTTGGTGAAGTTCTCAAGCGTGGCGTGCTCGGGCAGCAGCTTGGGCGGGATGGCGAGGATCTCGCGCTGCGTCTTGACGGAGCCCAGGGCCATCCATACGAACGGGAAGATCCACACCACGCCGATCACTGCCAAAACGCAGTACACGGGGCCACGGGCCTTGAGGAACCTGTTCCACAGCGAGGGGCGGTTCTCCGGCACGTCGACGGGTTGCGTCATTGCGGTCATGTGCGTTCCCCTTTCACTCATCGGATCCGAGGATGCGGAACTGCAGCACGCTCACCACCGCGATGATGACGAACAGCACCCAGCTGGCGGCCGAGGCGATGCCGTAGCGTCCGAATCCGAACTGCTGGTAGACGTAGTAGGCGGCCGACAGCGTCGAGTCGAGCGGCCCGCCCTGGGTCATGACGAACGATTCCTCGAAGAACTGCAGGTAGGCCACCGAGATGAGCACGGCGCCCAGCAGGATCGTGGGCTTCATCAGCGGCAGGGTGATGCTGGTGAAGGTGCGCCACTTGCCGGCGCCGTCCACGGCCGCGGCCTCCTTGAGTTCGGTGGGGATGGCCTGCAGGCCGGCCAGAAAGATGATCATCAGGGTGCCCATGTTGCGCCAGATCGTCATGATCATCAGCGCCGGCAGGGCGAACCTGGTGTCGTGCAGCCAGTCGGGGCCGTCGATGCCGAAGACGGCCAGCAACGAGTTCAGCAGGCCGTCGTCCTGCAGGATGTACCGCCAAACCACCGAGACCGCGACGACGCTGGCGACGACCGGCGCATAGAACACGGCACGGAAGAAGGCGTTGAGGTGCTTGAGTCCCTTGTTCAGGGCCACGGCGAACGCCATGGCGATGGCGATGGTGATCGGCAGGCCGACGATGACGAAGATCGCCGTGGTCAGCAACGCCTTGTGGAACCGGGGATCGGTGAGCAGCGTGACGTAGTTGTCGAACCCGACGATGTTCACGTTGAACGGCGTGCGCAGGTCCCGCGAGGTGATGTCGGTGAACGACATGCCCATCGAGGAGAGCAGCGGCACCAGCATGAACACGCCGAAGACCAGCACGAAGGGAAGGCAGAACCCCCAGGCGATTAGCGCCTGACGGCGGCGGAGGGCGCCGTTGCCAGCGCCCTCCGCCTCACGATGAGCGCGCTTGCCCATCGTCACTCACCGGTTCCGATCGATTCGGCCTCGGCCTGCAGGTTCTTCAACCCTTCGTCGACCGACAGCTGGCCCTTGTAGATCTGCTCCATGATGCGGTCGCCGGCGGCGGACACCTGCGCCCACGTCGGCACGGCCGGCGGGGCCTGCGTGCTCTTCAGCTGCTCGCCATACGCCACCAGCTTCTCATCGCCGGCGAGGACCTCGTCCTCCCAGGCCGACTGCGACGACGGCAGCACAGTGGCGGTCTTGTACCATTCGACCTGCGTCTCCGGCTCGGTCATCCACTGGATGAACTTCCAGCCCGCGTCCGGATTGGCGGCCTCGTCCATCACGACGAAGTCGGCGCCGCCGACGAAGGAGGTGGAACTCACGCCCTTCGGGATGACGGCGGTGGCGTACGTATCGGGGTCGCCGCCCTGATCGGCGATCTGGCTGATCGTGGTCGGGCCGCCGGTCATGATCGGGGTCTGACCGTTGACGAACTGGGTGATGGATACGCCCGGTGTGACGTCGAGGTTGGTGCCGGTGATACCGTCCTTGAAGAATCCGTCGATGTACTCGGTGGCTTCGTGCATCTCCGGGGTGTCGAGGGTCCAGTTGCCTTCGTCATCCATCAGCGAGACGCCGGACGAGAAGAACGCCCACAGGGTGCCCTGCCAGGAGTCGGCGCCGGACGGGGAGATGTACATGCCGTTCTCCACGCCATCCACCTGCTTGACGTCCTCGGCCATCTGCCTGAGTTCGTCCAGCGTCTCCGGGGCGTGGTCCCACCCCGCCTGCTCAGCGATGTCGGTGCGGTAGTACAGCGCATGGCTGTCCACGTACCACGGCACGCCCAGCTGTTCGCCGTTGACCTGTCCGGCCTCCAGCGGGCCGGCGGAGAAGTCGCTCAGGTCGAAGTTCTCGGGCACCGGCGCGAAGGCATCGGCGAAATCGGCCATCCAGGTGGTGCCCATCTGGATGACGTCCGGCACGGTGCCGGCGGCGATGGCGGTCTGGATCTTGTCATGGGCGGAGGCCCACGGGATGGCGGTCACGGTGATGTTGACGTCGGGGTTTTCCTCTTTGAACCCGTCGACGAAATCACCCAGCAGGTCGCCTTCGTTGCCCATCGCCCAGACCGTCAGGTCACCGGTGGCGGGTTCGGAATCGATGCTGGTGACGGCGCCCTCGGACGCGCCGGCGGGCTTGTCCTCGCTACGCCCGCACGCGCCCAATCCGAGCAGCAGCGATGTTCCGGCCACTGCGGCCACAGCGGTTTTCCACGGTGTATGTTTCATTGCTCCTCCTTGAACCATTCTCGTAATCTAACCGCGTAGATTACGATATAAATTTAATCGCGTAGATTTATGTTTGTCAAACCGCGTAGATTTTCGACACGCCGAATATCAGGACATCAGAAAATCAGGCATCACGCCCACCCTAGGACACATATCCCCGTGGCTCGGACACTGCGACGCTTGTCCCCATACGACCGTCGGTCACGCGCAGCCGCAGCTGTTACCCAACACCAACTTCACCGGCATCCGGTGCACGCTTGGTTCGTCCCACGGCATGCCGTCACATTCGGCCAGCAGCTTCGCCGCCAGACGCCCCATCGCTCCCAACGGCTGACGTACCGTCGTCAACGTCACCGGCGCGAGCGCCGACGCCAGGATGCCGTCGAAACCAGTCACGATCACATCCTGCGGCACACGCACCCCCGCATCGCGCAGCAGGTCGATCACCGCCAACGCCGTCTGGTCGTTACCGCACACCAGGGCGCGCGGCAGTTGTTCGGCGTCGATGGCTTCGCACAGGTTGACCAGCCATTCCCGGGAGGACGAGGTCGAATCGTCCAGCAGCGGGCGGCCCATGGCGATGCCGCGCTCCGCCGCCCTCGACTGGAACGCGTCGAACCGCTGATGCATGTCATAGGTCGTCAGTTCACCGATGAACGACATCTCGGTGACGCCGTGCACATCCACCAGATGATCGACCAACGCCCCGATGCCGCCTTCGTTGTCGCAGATCACGTTGGCGGCCGGCAGCTCGTCATCGGCATCGCCGATGCGCACCACCGGAACGCTACGGCACAACCGCGCCACCGGCAGGTCATCCGTGCCGCGGTTCGGGAACAGCGCCAAACCGTCCACCCGGCCGGCGATATCGGTGATCGAGCCATTGTCCCGCTTCGAGACCGCCGTGCCCAACAGCACGGTCTGGCCGCGATGCCAGCATTCCACCTCGAAACCACGTTGCACTTCGTCGGCATACAACGGGTACACCAGCACATCCGGGCGCTCGAAGATGTCCTCGGTGGCGAAATCCTCCAGATCGCTGCCCTGCGGCCGTTCGATGAGCATATCGAAGGAGTACAGCCCCAGCGCGCCTGTCTTACCGCGGGCCAAGCCGCGGGCGTTGGCCGAGGGGACGTAGTCGAGCTCGCGCGCGGCCTTGAGCACCCGTTCGCGGGTGGCGGGCTTGACCTTGTCCGGGCGGCGGAATGTGAACGACACCGTGGCGGTGGACACCCCCGCACGTTCCGCCACATCGTAGACCGTTGTCTTGCGCATACCCTCTACTTTAACCGCTTAACCAAGCATTCCCTGACACCATGTCACGCCGATTGCCCGATGTAATCAGCGGCGGAGGTCACAGCGAACCCGTTGGCCTGCAACCCCACGTCACCGCGGTACACAACCATGCGGCCGTCAGCCGGAACCCCAGCATATCACCAACGTCCACAAGCGTTTTACCGTACCTGCCATGATAGGTTTGCGAGGACTTGATCTCAATCGCGAGCCTATTGTTGGGGTCAGTGAAGTCCAAGAGATCAATCTCCCGCTTGCTGTCATCACGGTAGAAATACAGCTCCGGATTTTTCCCCCGGTTCAGATACCGCTTTGCTGTCTCAGAAACAATCAGATTCTCAAACACCGCGCCCAGCATAGGGTGTGACAGCAGTTGCGGTACCGTACGGATGCCAAGCAGATGGCACAGCAAACCCGTATCATAGAAATACAACTTCGGCGTTTTCGTCAGTCTTTTCCCCAGATTGCTATGCCATGGCTCCAATGGGAAAACGATATAGCTGGATTCCAGAATCGACATCCACGACTTCACCGTCCGGAAACCGACGTCAGCATCCCGCGCAAGGCTGGAATAATTGATGAGATTCCCCGCATTGGATGCACATAGCCTCAACACCGTCCGGAATGCGGCTACATCGCGCACATCAAGGTACCCGGCAACATCACGCTCCACATACGTACTGATATAGGCCTCAAAAAAGATGTCGGCATCCATATCAACGTCATATAGACGTGGATAGCCACCACGAATCATGAACTCATCCACGCCGGAGGAGATCCCACCGCCAAGCAGTTCCACGTATGACAACGGCAATAGTTTCAGCAACCCCACACGGCCGGCCAATGACTGCGTGATGCTCTTCAACAGCAAGAAGTTCTGCGAACCCGACAGGATATATTGCCCCGGAGTCCCGTTCTCATCAGACACCACCTGAATCATCGAGAACAAATCGGGAACATACTGCGCCTCATCAACGACCAGATGCGGCGCCCGATTCCTGATGAATCCCACCGGGTCCTCGGCGGCAACAGCCCTCAGGTTGGGATCTTCCAGATTGACGTACTCATAGTCCGGAAACACCTCACGCACCAGTGTCGATTTGCCGCTCTGCCGAGGGCCGGTGACCGACACCACAGGGAACCAACCGGCCATTCGCGACGCTAACTGCGCCATCGCCCGAGGAATGATCATTTTTCCTCCAAGAAGCAAACTCCCATAATCCTGCTATAGAGTTTACCATAATTCTGCTGTAGAAAGTACCATAATTATGCAGTAGAGATTACCATAATTCTGCTGTAGACAGCGCCACGATTCTGTCATAGCGAGCGGGGCACGGCGCCGGAGTCATGGCGGGCGCATACGGCAGGGGCCGCGACGCCTGGATGCGCCGCGGCCCCGTCAACCGGTTCCGATTTGCGAAGGTTTGCGAACGATCAGTGACTCCAGACGGCGGCGTCGGGGTCGTCGTCGGGATTGTAATCATCGTCATCGTCGGCCCGCAGGTGCGCGGGGCGACCGTCGGCGTCGAACACGCCATTGCCGTACGTGTTGGTGTCGAATGTGCGCTCGTCGTCGATCACGCCCGAATCGGCGTCGGCATTAATGGCGGCCATCACCGAGGCGTCCAGCTTGTACTTCGGCAGCACGCTGGCAATGTAGCTTTCCACGGCCTCGACCATCGGCACGTCGTGCCCGGCCTGTTCGGCCAGGAACCAGCGGTGGGTCAGCACCTCGTGGAAGAACTGCGCCGGCTCGATCTGGGAGCGGTATTCGGCCGGAATCATGCGCACGGTGGGTTCGAACACCTCGCGCATCCAGTCCGTAGCCACGATCTCCAGATCCTCGCCCTGACGCCAGGTGGAGGCGCGATAGGCGTCCAGGTCGTTGAGCAGACGCTTGGCCTGGTTCTCCTGCACATCCAGACCGGTCAACCGCAGCAGCTTGCGCGAGGCGTAGCCGGCATCCACCACACGCGGACGCACCAGCACGCGGTTGCCGTCCGGCGTGGTGTTCATCTCCAGCTCGTCCACGTCGAAGCCCAATTCGTTGAGCCTATTGACGCGCTTCTCGATCTTCCACATCTCATCGGGGCTGAAGCTGTCCACATCGGTCAGGGCGCTCCACAGCGAATGGTAGCGCTCCACCAGTCGGTTGCCGACCTCCACCTCGTCAACCTCGCTGGGCAACAGCGCGCCGGAGCTCAGATCCATCAGTTCGCCGATGATATTCGTGCGAGCCAGGTCGATATCGTATTCGCGCTGGCCTTCAGACAGGCTGACATGCAGATCGCCGGTCTCGGCATCCACCAGGAACGCGGAGAACGCGTCGGCGTCGCGCAGGAACAGGACGTTCGACAGCGAGACATCGCCCCAGTAGAAACCTGCGAGATGCAGACGCACCATCAGCACGGCCAAGGCGTCGATCAGACGTTCGGCCGTGTCCGGACGCAGGTTGCGGGCGAACAGGGCACGGTACGGCAGCGAGAACTTCAGATGCCGGGTGACCAGAATCGCCTCCAACGGCTCACCTTCACGGGTATGACGGCCCGTCACCACGGCGATCGGCTCGACGGTGGGCAGTTCGAGCTTCTCCAGACGACGCAGCAGCTCGTACTCGCGCTCGGCGACGTTGCGGGTGATCTCCTTCATGGCATACACGGAATCGCCGACGTGCACGAAACGCACGACGTGGCGGGAAATGCCTCGGGGCAGATTGGCGAGCAGTTCGTCCGGCCAGGTCGCCAGCGGCTTCTCCCACGGCAGGGTAAACATCTTCGGGTTCGAGCTCGCGGCGGTGATTTTCAACGCCTGCGGCTCCGCCGTCGCCGGGGCGGTCGGGTCGGCCTTCACCGACGTGGCCTTGAGCACACGCGGATCCATCTGCGGCAGATCAGTCAATTCCATAAATTCTAATGTAACCGGCACATAGGCCAAATCGCCGACCGAGGATGTGCGGACAGCGGCTTCCCACGCAAAACGCACACATCATAAAAGGAAAGGCCCCGCAGCTATGCGGAGCCTTTCCCCACGAGGCCAAAGAGAGGAAGAGAATGCCTCGTGTAATGGTTGACCGGGCTTATCCAGCCCCGTCAAGCATTAGTTCAGACGCAGCTCGGTCGACGGAGCGAACAGGTGCATCTTGGTCGGGTCGATCTTGATCTTGACGGTGTCGCCGATCTTCGGCAGCGCACGCGGGTTCACGCGAACCGTGGTGAGCTTGTTCTGATCGGACATCATCGTCGCAGCCTCGGCGGCGGACCCATCGGTGATGATATTGCCGTAGATATAGCCGTCGGAGCCCAGATCCTCGACGTTGACAACCTTCAGCGAGAAGGCATTGGAATCATCAGCAGCGGCGAGATCGGCGTCTTCCGGACGGAAGCCGACGATGATCTGACCATTGTCCTCGGCGGTCAGCTTGGCAACGGCCTCGCGCGGCAGATCGATGGTATCCTCACCGATCTTGGCCTGACCGTTGATCACCGGGTGGGTGTTGATGTTCATCGACGGGGAGCCGATGAAGCCGGCCACGAAGACGTTCGCCGGGCGATCATACAGCTCGGTCGGAGCGCCGACCTGCTGCAGGATGCCGAGCTTGATGACGGCGATGCGGTCGCCCATCGTCAGGGCCTCGGTCTGATCGTGGGTCACGTACAGGGTGGTGACGCCCAGCTGACGCTGCAGGGCGGCGATCTGAGTACGGGTCTGCACACGGAGCTTGGCGTCGAGGTTCGACAGCGGCTCGTCCATGAGGAAGACCTTCGGCTCACGCACGATGGCGCGGCCCATGGCCACACGCTGACGCTGACCACCGGACAGAGCCTTCGGCTTGCGGTCGAGGTACTCGGTCAGGTCGAGGATCTCGGCGGCCTTCTCGACACGCTTGCGAATCTCGTCCTTCGGGGTGCCGGCGATCTTCAGGGCGAAGCCCATGTTGTCGGCGACGGTCATGTGCGGGTACAGAGCGTAGTTCTGGAACACCATGGCGATGTCGCGATCCTTCGGCTGCATGGTGGTGACGTCCTTGCCACCGATGAGGATGCGGCCCTTGTTGACCTCTTCCAGACCAGCGAGCATGCGCAGGGTGGTGGACTTACCGCAGCCAGAGGGGCCGACCAGGACGAGGAACTCGCCGTCCTTGATATCCAGATTCAGATCATCCACCGAAGGCTTGTCGTTGCCCGGGTAGATACGAGTGACATGGTCAAATACGACTTCTGCCATGATATGTTCATCCTTTCAGAGGCAGGTACGTGCCTCACGATCCGTTGTGGAAGGTGGTTGTGCGTCCGCCTACAGCGCCCGACAGCGGAAACCGTAGACTTCGGCGTTTACTTATCCGGTCCATTGAAGGTTCTCTTCTTTGAGCCACGCTCTACTATACACCAGTTCACGTCAATGGCAAGGGTGGCGTTTCTCGGCGTGTTAACGCTCACAACCCCTTCACGAGGATCATGGCAGCACAGGCACCCCGACGCAATCACTGTGGCGCCCGCCCGCCCCATTCGTCATCGACCCCCGTTCGCCGCCGCGCGGATATGCATGGAACGCGGGGTGCACACCGACCGCCGAGAAGAGCCTCAACGCCCCACGCAGATCGCTTAATACCAACGAATGTAACGTTTTAGCAACACGCCGATAAAACGTTGGAATCATCGGCTTTCCCGAGCACCCCTTCCGGCTCCATCTATCATGGAACTACGCGGGTCACCGGCCCGCCAGGCTGTATCGCTCACCGATCGAAGATGACACGGCAGCAGCCGTCGTGCTTGGGTGCCGATATCTTTGCCCCGAGCACACCGAGGCCGTATTGGGACGGCCTCACCAACAGGAAGGAACCCCATGACAAAGCTCATTCTCGATTTGGACACCGGTGTCGACGACGCCCTCGCCATCGCCTACGCGCTGGGCAGCCCCGAGGTCGAGCTCATCGGCATCACCGGCACCTACGGCAACGTGCTGCTGGAGCAGGGTGTGCGCAACGCGCTGGCCATCACCGAACTGCTCGGCCACCCCGAGGTCAAGGTATATAAAGGTATCCCGCATTCGGAAGCCACGGACGGCTTCGAGGTCCTGGAGATCTCCAAGTTCATCCACGGCAACAACGGCATCGGAGACGTGGACATCCCCGACTCCACGCGCGAGGCCGAAACCGAACCCGCCGTCGACTTCATCATCGACGCGGTCAAGACCTACGGCAAGGACCTCGTCTACGTGCCGACCGGCCCGATGACCAACATCGCCGCAGCCATCCGCAAGGCTCCCGAGATCAAGGATAAGATTGGCAAGATCGTGCTGATGGGCGGCGCCCTGACGGTGTGCGGCAACGTGAACTGCTGCGTGGAGGCGAACATCTCCCAGGATCCGGACGCCGCGGACTACCTGTTCCGCTCGGGCGCCCCGGCCACGATGGTCGGCCTCGACGTGACCCTGCAGACGCTCCTGACCTACAAGGAAACGCAGCAGTGGCGCGATCTGAACACCAAGGCCGGCGACTTCCTCGCCGACATGACCGACTTCTATATCAAGGCCTACGAGACCACCTCGCCGCATCTGGGTGGCTGCGGCCTGCACGATCCGCTCGCCGTCGGCGTGGCCGTGGACCCGACGCTGGTCACCACGCTGCCGATCAACCTGCAGGTGGACGTCGAGGGCCCGACCCGCGGCCGCACCATCGGGGACAACACGCGTCTGAACGACCCGGTCAAGACCATGCAGGCGGCCGTCGGCGTGGATGTGCCGCGCTTCCTGAACGAATTCATGACCCGCATCACCGGACTTGCCCGCAACGCAGGCTGAATCGCGCATGGCCGCCGTGCTGTTCATCGGCTTCGGCGTGTACATCTCCAAGGCCAAGAACCCGTTCATCACCCCGGCGTTCTTCAAGAACACCCGCTGGCTCATGGCCATCTCGCTGATCGCGCTGTTCTACTTCACCAACTACGTGGTCTCCCCGTTCTACAACGCCATCGGCGGCGCACTGTACAACATGGACTCCTCGCAGGTCTCCACCTATCTGGTGTGGGCGTTCGTCTGCGCCGCCATCGTGGGCACGTCCTCCGGCGTGATCATCGGCAAGATCGGACGCCAAGCCGGCATCATCACCGCCGCCTGCCTGATCGTGTACCTCGTCTTCCGCAAGCACATCTACGGCACCAAGTAACCGATTCTCGCACCCGGTGCCGGAGACGAGCCCGCTCCCTCCGGCACCACCCCACCACCCCAACCCCAAGGAGCAAGCATGCACGACATCCTCGCGAAGCTCGACGACATTCATGGCGCCGTATCCGTCATCGGTTCCATGAACGCCGACTACACGGTCTCCACCGAACGCCTGCCCGGACCGGGCGAAACCGTCAACGGAGGCCCCCTGCAGGTGCTGCCGGGCGGCAAATCCGGCAACCAGGCGGCGGCCGCGGCCCGCATCGGCGCGAACGTCCGCATCTTCGGCGCCGTCGGCTCCGACGCCAACGCCGACTTCCTGCTGGGCAAACTCACCGAAGCGGGCGTCGACACCCAGTACGTGCGCCACGTCCTCGGCCCCAGCGGCACCACCGTCATCGCCGTGGACGCCAACGGCGAGAACACGATCATCTACTCCCCCGGCTCCAACGCGCAGGTCACCGTGGAGTACGTGGAGTCGATGAAGGACGCGATCACCGCCGCGCCCACCATCGGCTTGTGCTTGGAAAGCCCGATCGATACGGTCACCGCCGTGGCCCGTATGGGGCGTGAGGCCGGCGCCACCGTGCTGCTGAACAACTCCCCGTTCACCACCGAGCTGCCGCGCGAGCTGATCGAAGCCTCCGACATCCTGCTGGTCAACGAACACGAGATGGCCCAGCTGCTCGGCATCAACGAACCTGAGGATGACGACTGGGACAGCATGGACTGGCATGCCATCGCCGACAAGATGCACGACTACGGGTTCCGTCAGGCCGTGATCACGCTCGGCGGCGACGGTTCCGTGGTCATCGACGGCGACGACATCCACCGCATCTCCCCCATGCGCGTGCAGGCCCGCGACACCACCGGCTGCGGTGACTCGTTCATGGGCACGATCCTAGCCGGCCTGTCCTCCGGCATGACGCTGATGGACAGCGCGCAGCTGGCCTCCTACGTCTCCGCCTACGCCGCCACCAACTACGGCGCACAGGCCTCCTACGGCACCGCGGCGCAGATCCGCGCGGCCTTCGCGTGAGTTAACCCCCGTCATCATCTGAGGCGGCGTCCCGTACCGAACGGGGCGCCGCCTCACTCATATGGGGCGCGTCATACGGAGTATGTTGCACTAACAAGTTGAATCCGGCCATCGCGTCGTTATAGCGTGTCGCGGTAGGATGGCGGCATGAGCGAACTGAATCTGGAATCCGGCCAGCTGGTGGGGGGGTACACGCTGATATCCCGTCTGGGAGCCGGCGCGATGGGTTCCGTGTGGCGGGTGCGCGATGACGGCGGGCAGGAATACGCCATGAAGATCCTGCGCGATTCGCTGTCCGAGGACGACGTGCCGCCGGATTCCCCGGAAGCCAGGGAACGGCTGACCGCACGGGAACGCCTGCGCCGCGAGGCGATGGCGCTGCGCCGCGTGCAACACCCGGGGGTATGCGGCATTGTGGATATGGAGTTGGACGACTCGCTGGCGTTCATCGTCACCGAGCTAATCGAGGGCAAGAACCTGCGCGACGACGTCGCCGCCAACGGCCGGTATGTGGGCACCGATCTGGAACGGCTGACGCGCAAGCTGATCGACGCCGTCAAGGCCGTGCATGCCGCCGGCATCATCCACCGCGACATCAAGCCGACGAATGTGATGGTCTCCGCCACCGGCCCGATCCTAGTGGATTTCGGCATTGCGATGGGCGAGGGGGAAAGCCATGTGACCCGTACCGGTCTGGTGATGGGCACGCCCGGGTTCATCGCCCCGGAGATCATCGATGGGGCCGAATCCGACGAGATGACCGACTGGTGGTCGGTGGCGTCCGTGCTGGCATTCGCCGCCACCGGGGCGCCCGTGTTCGGTTCCAAGCCGATGATGGCCGTATTGGAGCGTGCGGCGGCCGGCAACGCGAATCTGACGGGATTGCCGGCCGGCACGACGGCGGCGTTCCGTTCGGCGCTCGACCCCGACCGGTCCAAGCGATGCACGCCGGAGGCGTTGTTGCAGGCCATCGAACGCGACGCCATGGACCCCACCGCGTGGGAGGTGGTGCGCCCTTTTGACCCCGCGTCCCCGGACGCCGGGGAGGACTCGCCCGCGGATCCGAACAATCCGCGGTCGCTATGGACCGACGATGAGATCGACGATGGCCCCGGCGAGCAGGACGACGAGCTGATTGACAACGGGCCGGACCAGCAGCGTACACGAATCGTGACCTCCACGTTGGCGCCGTCGGCCCCTCTGGAACCTCCAGCTCCGCCGACCGCCACCGCCATCCTCCAGGCCATGCCGTCCACCACCACGATGGCCGCATCGTCGGCTCCACTGTCCCCACCGGCTCCGCCGACCGCCACCGCGGTTCTACGGACGGCCGCATCGACGCCACTGCCGCCACCATCGCCACTGTCCGAACCGTCTGGACCGCCCACACCGCCACAGGCCTCCCCCTTAGGGGGTGCCTATCTGACGTACGTACAACGCGAATCCCGCCGCACGCAGGGTCTGACTCCCTGTCTTCTGGCGACCCTGCCGGTGGCGATACTGGCCGCCTCGCACCCGTTCGGCGCGCTGACGCTGGCCTTCGCGCTGTTCTGGGCGATGCTGGCCGCAGGATTGAATGCCGAATCGCAGTTCCGCCGGGAAATCCGGCATGACGGTAAGCGGCGGTTCGGCGACGGATTGCGCCGCGCCGCCGCCGTACCGTGGCATCTGGCCAAGGGTTGTGCGCTGACCGCGCTGCGCATCGTACCGATGACCGCGGTTGTTCTTGGTGCGGCACTGGCGATGTCCTGGCTGCTCGGAGCCCCGTCAATGGCGTTCACCGCGACCTTCACGCCGGCCAGCCATCCGCTCACCGTCCTGCTGCCCGCGGACGCGCCGCTGTCCGCGTCCGGCCTGCTCATGGCCGGGGTCACAGGCCTGTGCTGGCTCGCCAATGTACTGGCGTTCTCGCCCGATACCCTCCGCATCGGCGCGGCCACCCTCTGCGGCATGACGCCGCGGCGCGATGCCGGTGACCCCGCGGACGAGACGGCGGATTCGCGACCCCACATCCATCGGACAGCCGCCATGGCCGTCGGGGGAATGCTGACCGCGCTGACCGCGCTGATGGCCGTGTTCCTGCCATCCATCTCCTGGTTTCCGCTGTTTACGTGAATTTCATATCCGTCCAGCCGTGAGCGGAACCCCGTCCATTAGTATGGGCGGAAGCGGAATCAGGAAAGGAAACCGATGGTCCAGAACACCAAGAAGACCGAAAAACGGCAGTCGCGCGCCGAACGCCGCGCCGCGCAGGAGGCGGCGGAACAGGCCGCGGCGCTGAAGGCGGCCAAGGAGCGCAAGCAGCAGACCATCATCGGCGGCATCGTTGTGGCCATCATCGCCGTGCTCGGCATCATCGCCGGCGTCGCGATCTGGCGCGCCACGCATCCGAACAATCCCGTCGCCCAGATGTCCATCGACGAGGCCTACACCCAGCTGCAGCAGGTGGAGACCAAACCGGCCCACATCGACGACCAGGGCGGCATCCTGATCTCCAAGGACGGGTACGGCACCGCGGTTGAGGACGCGCCGACCGTGTCGATCTACATGGATTTCCTGTGCCCGGGCTGCGGCAGCGTGCACCGCGAGCTCGACCCCACGCTGATCGCGATGATGGACGCGGGCCAGATCAACCTGGATCTGCACTTCATGGCGTTCATGGATTCACTGTCCACCGACGACTACTCCACCCGTGCGGCCAACGCCGCCCTGACGATTGTGGACAACGACGACGATCCGGGGCATCTGCTCACCTTCGTGTCCAACATGTACGCCAGCGACTTCCAGCCGCAGGAGGGCGACGCATACGTACCGGTCAGCGACGAGCAGATCCGCGAGCAGGCCATCGCCGCCGGGGTGTCCGAGGACGTCGCCGACAAGATGGCCACCGATAAGTACAGCGAATGGCTGGACGCGGTGGACACCTACACGCCCAAGCGCGAGGAGCTGTTCAACACCTCCGGTTCGCTCAAGGGCTCGATGAGCACGCCGACGCTGACGATCAACGGGCATTTCTGGGATATCAACGAGCTGTCCTTCGCCGACGTGACGATGAAGGACGGTCTGCTCACCTCGCTCGGCCTCGACGAGGGCGATGTCGGCAAGGCAGGCGTCATGCCGTCGATCGGCGCCGATGGCGAGCCGATCTCCGTGTCGACCGGTCAGTGACCTCCCGGCAGCACACGATGACGGTCAACACGCCGAGGGAAGGCTTCCCGCGCGTGTTGGCCGTTTCAACAAGTGCTGCTATGCTATTCATTCGTCCCACGGTTTACCTACTGGGGACACGCCTCCTTAGCTCAGATGGCCAGAGCGGCCGCCTTGTAAGCGGCAGGTCGTCGGTTCGATCCCGACAGGAGGCTCGAAGCACGGACCGAACGTCGTATAATGCTTTATACAGGCAGGCGTCAGTCTGCGTGGAGATCTTACCCCTGAGTAAGTTATCCAGAGGCCTTCCCCCCCCAACTATAGGCTTCTGGGACCGGACGGAGCGTCCCCCAACCAGCTCCCTCCGGTATAAGGGGGCGGGAACATCCCCTTCTCTCCCGCCCCCTTTTTCTTTTATCCTTTTCGATGCACCGGCACCACGCCGCGAAGGATCGTCATCGGAGCGGTCCCCACCGACACACCGAATTGTGGGAGAATGGACAGGTATGGCGTCGCAGCACGATGACGACACCGACGAACCGATACAATGCAGCGGTAGTGATCCGACAACGGGAGGAATGCCGTCATGGCCAGACGATGGACGCCGAAACGATTCACGACGATGCGCCGTATCCGAGTGGCCGTCTGCGCAGCCGCCGTGGTGATCGCCTCCACCGCCACCTTCGCCCTGACCTCCCGCAAATCGATCGCGTTGGACATCAATGGCGAAACCACCACGGTCACCACCTACGCCATGACCGTCGACAGGCTGCTCAGGGACCAGGGCGTGGACGTCAAGACCCACGATCAGATCACCACCACATCCGGAAGCCGCCTGCGCAACCATGACGTGGTCACCGTACGCAGCGCCTACCAGACCACCATCACCATCGACGGCCAGGAAGTGCCGTTCTGGACGGTGGCCACCAGCGCCGACCAGCTGCTCGGATTCTTCGAGGCCAATGAGCACGAAGCGGCCCGGATCACCGTGAACATCGACAATGTCTACAGCCAGCTCACCGGCGGTCTGGTCATCAACGAGGACGGACCGGTGACCGTCATCGCCGACGGCAAGAGTTCGCAAGCCCCCGACGGCAAGCTGCCGGCCGCGTCGATCCTGGATTCCAAGGGCATCGTTCTGAACAAGGAGGACCGGGTCAGCGTGGAGAAGGACGGCTCGCAGACCATCCTGCGGGTCCGGCGCGTCACCCACGGCGAGGAGACCCGTACGGAAACGGTGCCGTTCTCCACGCAGACCATCATCGACCCCACGCTCGCCCCGGGGCAGACCGTCATCCGGCAGGAAGGCTCGAACGGGGAGATCCAGCGCGTCTTCGACGTCACCTATGTGGATGGGGTGCCGGAAAGCGAAACCCTGATCTCCGAGACGACCACCGTCATCGCCATCGACCAGATCATCGCCGTCGGTCCGGAGGAGATGGACTCGCCGGACGATACGAGCCATGGTCAGGCCAACGCCGGCAGCAATACGCAGGCCCAGCCGGAAACCGACGAACCGTCGACGCAGCAGCCGTCCGACACCACGGGCGACTCGGGCGGATCGTCCTCGGGCAATGACGCCGGGACCGGATCAGGCTCAGGCGGCTCGTCGCAGACACCTCCCGCCGGCAGCACCAGCGGCGGTTCGGGTAGCGACACCGGCAACACCGGCGGCAATTCCGGCGGATCGACGCAGGGCCGCCTCTGGCATCCGACCGTGGCCCAAGCCCAGACCTACGCCGCCGGCGCCGCCGCGCAATACGGATGGACCGGCGCCGAGTGGGACGCGCTGGTCTGGCTGTGGAACCACGAATCCAGCTGGCTGTGGTACGCGGATAACCCCGGGTCCGACGCCTACGGCATCCCGCAGGCCCTGCCCGGTTCCAGGATGGGGCCCGGCTGGCAGGACGACGGCGCGGTGCAGATCGACTGGGGGCTGAGCTACATCGCCCAGCGCTACGGCAGCCCGACGCAGGCGGTGGCATGGTGGCAACAGAACAACTGGTACTGACGATTGGCACCGACAACCGATACTGACGGCACGGCCGGCGCCCACCGGCCCATCGACGAGGAACGAGAAGACGGGGGAATCATGACGGATCATGCGACCATGACGGACGGCGGCCGCCTGCTGGGTGCGGCCGACATCCGGCGCATAGCCGAGGAGGAGGGCATCAGCCCCACCAAGAAGTTCGGTCAGAACTTCGTCATCGATCCGGGTACGGTCCGGCGCATCGTCCGCGAGGCGGGCGTCGGCGCCGACGATACCGTTCTTGAGGTCGGCCCGGGATTGGGGTCGTTGACCTTGGCCATTCTGGAGACGGGCGCCACGCTGACCGCCGTGGAGATTGATCCGCCGTTGGCCCGGCGTCTGCCGACGACCGTGGCCGAGTTCATGCCGCAGGCCGCGGACCGGCTCACCGTCATCACCAGCGACGCCCTGGCGTTGACGCCGGATATGCTGCCCCGGATGGACGGCCGGTTCACGCTGGTGGCCAACCTGCCGTACAACGTGGCCACGCCGATCGTGCTCACGCTGCTGGAACGGTTCGACGGGCTGGACTCCTTCCTGGTCATGGTGCAGAAGGAGGTCGCCGACCGACTGGCGGCGGGCCCCGGCACCAAGATCTACGGCACACCGAGCGTCAAGCTGGCCTGGTACGGCACCGCCGAACGGGCCGGCGTGATCGGCCGTAACGTGTTCTGGCCGGCGCCGAACGTGGATTCGGCGCTGGTGCGCTTCTCCCGCTATGCCGAGCCGCGGTTCGCCGGCGCGGACCGCGCCCTGACGTTCTCGCTGATCGACGCCGCGTTCGGCCAGCGGCGCAAGACGCTGCACGCCGCGCTCAAGCGGATGGTGCCCGCCGAGGCCTTCACCCGGGCGGGCATCGACGCCACCCGCCGCGGCGAGACCCTGACCATTGACGAATTCGCCACCCTTTCCCGTGCCGTTCAGGAGGTTCAGGCATCATGACCGGTCCATCCGTCCCCGTGTCCGTCGGCGTGGATTGTCCGGCGAAAACCAATCTGACGTTGCGCGTCGGGCAGGCCCGCGCGGAATGGGGGAATCGTCACGCCCTAGATACCATCTACTGCGCGGTGAGCATCTACGACACGGTCACAGCCACCCGCAAAGCGCCCGGCACCGGGTTCTCGCTGGATCTGTCCGGCACCCATCTGGGGGATCTGGCCGCCTCCGGTACCGATATGCGCCGCAACCATGCGGTTCTGGCCCTGTTCGCCATGGCCGAGGCCAGTGGCCGCGAGCCGGACGTGGCGCTCACCATCGACAAGCGCATCCCCGTCGGCGCCGGACTGGGCGGTGGATCCGCCGACGCCGCGGCCACGCTGTTGGCGTTGAATACGCTGTGGGGCCTGGATTGGCCGTTGGAGCGGCTGCGCGAGGTGGCCGCCGGGTTGGGGGCCGATATGCCGTTCTGCCTGTCCGGAGGGTACGCCCATGGCACCGGATTCGGCGAACGCATCACGCCGCTTGAGGAGGATCGGATCCGCCAGCTGCGCGACAGCGGTTTTGCCGGACCGTTGGTGGTCGGTGCCTATCAGGCCGAGCTGCGCACGCCCGAGGTCTATGTGACCTTCGACGAGCTGGGCGGCGACCCCGACCATGACAACGATCTGCAGCGCGCCGCCATCTCGTTGCATCCGCGCAGCGGTGCGGCGGTGCGCGCCGCGTTGCAGGCCGGCGCCACGCATGCCTTCGTCTCCGGTTCCGGCCCCTCGGTGGTGGCGTTCGCGCCCGACGCCGCGCGACTGCAGGCGATTGCGAACGCGTGGCGCGAGTCGGCGGCCGTGGACCGCATCATCGCCGCGGACGCCCCGGCTACCCCAAAGGTGCACGTCCATACCGCATAGTCCGCATCAGCGTCAGCCACTGACGCTATGGTGGTAGCAATCATTCATGAAGGATTTTGGGAATATGGAACAGTACAACGACGAGCGGGAAGCCCGCAAACAGTACATCCGCCATCGCCAGCGCGTTGTGTTCTCGGTGGTCGGCGCGATCATGGCCGTGGCGCTGGTGGTCTCGATGCTGTTCTACTTCCACGTCTTCGGTCTGGGACGCGTCGGCACCCCCGTGCAGGCGCCGAACTACGGGGTCACCGCGCCCTGCTCCGCCAAGGGCGAGGACGGCACCCCCGCCACCACGGTGGACAACCCCTCGATTACCATCCGCGTGCTGAATGGCACCAGTTTCTCCGGTTTCGCGCAGGCGGTGGCTAAGGGATTGGAGAACCGCGGGTTTACGGTCCAGGGGTATGACACCCTGCGCGACAACAACAACGCCGGTGAGGGGTTCGTCACCACCGTGGAGCGCACGACCATCTACTTCGGGCGCAACGCCATCAACCAGGCGTATACGCTGAACGACAACTTCACCGACGCCATCATGGTGATGGACGACCGTGAGGATGCGCTGATCGACGTGGTGCTGGGCGGCACGTTCAAGAATCTGAAGGATACCGACGAGGTGCTGGCGCCGGGCTCGCCGATCGAGGACATCGAAGGCTGCCAGCCGGCGGATCAGATGGCCGACCTGCCGGCCGCCTTGGCGCACTGATCACAGCGCCGCGTACCAGCGCTTCAGCTCCTCCACGGCCGTGTCATGGTCCACCGGCCCGTTATCCAGCCGGTATTCCAACATGTGCTTGTAGGCGCGGCCGACCATCGGTCCGGGTTCGAGACCGAGCAGGTCCATGATCTCGTTGCCGTCGAGGTCCGGACGGATCGCGTCGAAGTCCTCCTTCTCCTTGAGGTCGCGCACGCGCTGTTCCATCTCATCCATGGCCGAAGCGAACACCATGGCCTTGCGGCGGTTCTGCGTGGTGGCGTCGGCGCGGGTCAGCCGGTTCAGACGCTCGTAGAGATGCCCGGCGTCCTTGACGTATCGGCGTACGGCCGAATCGGTCCACGGCTCGTCCACATACCCGTGGAAACGCAGGTGCAGATTCACCAGCTCGGCCACATCATCCACCACATGATGATCGAAGTGCAGGGCCTTCAGACGCTTGCGCGTCATCTTGGCGCCCACGGCGTCATGGTGGTGGAAGCTCACCTTGCCGCCGGCCTCGAACCTGCGAGTCTTCGGCTTGCCGATGTCATGCATCAGCGCGGCCAGACGCAGCGTCAGATCCGGAGCGGGCACGGGGCCATCCGGACCGGTCTCCAGCGCCACGGCGCGGTCGATGACGATCATCGTGTGCTCGAACACGTCCTTATGCCGGTGATGCTCATCGATCTCCAGCTGCAGGGCGGGAACCTCCGGGAACACGATGTCGGCCAGACCGGACTCGACCAACGCCTCGATGCCCGCACGCGGCCGGTCGGACAGCAGCATCTTGACCAGCTCATCACGCACACGCTCGGCCGATACGATGCCGATGCGGTCGACCATATCGGTAATCGCCTCGGCGGTCTCCGGCTCGATGCGGAACCCCAGCTGCGCCACGAACCGCACCGCGCGCATCATGCGCAGCGGGTCGTCGTCGAAGGACTGCCGCGGATCGACCGGGGTGCGCAGCACGCCCTTGGCCAGATCGTTCGCACCCCCGAACGGGTCGACGAACTCCAGGTCGGGCACGCGCAGCGCCATCGCGTTGACGGTGAAATCACGCCGGGACAGATCCCCCTCCAACGTGTCGCCGTAGCTGACCTCCGGCTTACGGGAGTCGGGATCGTAGACATCCGAACGGTACGTCGTCACCTCGACCTGGACCTCGGTGCCGTCGGCACGGCGGCGCATGGCCCCCAACGTGCCGAATTTCCGCCCCATATCCCAGAAGCCGTCACGCCCCCAGCGGCGCAGGATCGGCTCGAACTGCTCCGGGCGCGCGGACGTACAGAAATCGAGGTCATGGGAACGACGGTGCAGCAGCATATCCCGCACCGGGCCACCGACCAACGCCAACTCATACCCCTCATCGGCGAACAGACGGCCCAACTCGATGGCTTCCGGCCACACTTCGAAACTCACGCGCACCCTTTCGGCAGACGAATCATTGCGCCTACCAGCATACCGTCACCCTTCCACGGCGGATAAACGCCGCGCACCCGACACCATTACCCCACCTGCACATAGAGTTGAGTAAGGTGGAAACCATGATTACGCCCGCAGACCTTGCACGCATGCTCGCGCATGCTGCGGGCAACCATGCCCGAAACCCGCTGGAACCGGACGAGCTGCTATACACCTCCCAATCCCCGGAGCCCCGCCAGCCGGAACCCGCGCGCACGCCGACCCCCGCCATGATGCCGCCGCGACGCAACACCGACGGGCCGACCACGTTCGCTTCGCTGGACGCGCAGGAACTGCCGGTTGTCAGGGAGTACTCGGCGGGTGGCCTGGTATTCGACGACCACGGCCGTGTGGCGATCATCGCCCGGCATTCGCGCAGCGGCCACCTGGAATGGTGTCTGCCCAAGGGGCATATCGAGAAGGGCGAGACGCCCCAGCAGACGGCCGTCCGAGAGGTGCACGAGGAAACCGGCATCCTGGGCGAGGTCGTGGAGTCGATCGCCACCATCGATTACTGGTTCACCGGCACGAACCAACGCGTCCATAAACTGGTGCACCATTTCGCGCTGCGGCGCATCAGCGGCGAGCTCACCGTTGAGGGTGACCCGGACCATGAGGCCGAGGACGCGATCTGGGTGGACTTCGACGACCTCGACGACGTACTAAGCTATCCGAACGAACGCAAGATCGCATGGCTGTACGCCAGGAAACGCAACAGGCAGGAACAACAATCGTGACTCGCATCCCCGCTGGTATCGGACACCGCATATGCAGCCATGCCGTGGCATGGGTCACCGCCCTCATGCTGGCGGTGGCCATGGTCTGCATCCCGCAGGCGGTCGCCATGGACGACGGCACCGCCACGGACGCGGTCACCGTCGACATCAACACCGCCACGGCGCCGGTCACGGCGCAATCCGGATACCACCTCACGCTGGACATCACCAACCCCACCGATCACGCCCTGCCCGCGGGCACGGTCACTCTATCCACCAACGTCCACTACACCTTTATCTCACGCACCGATATCCAGCAGTGGGCGCAGGACGAGGTCGGCATCCCCACACCGCAGGTCCTTGCCGAGGTCCAGACCCCGGACATCGCCCCCGGCGGCACCGCGACCGTCGCCATCGATGTCGACGCCGATAACGCCGTGCTGACGTCCATCGCCGAGTGGAGTCCCAAGCCGCTGCGCGTCGACTTCCATACCGACGGCACCAGCGTGGAGACGCACACATTCCTGACACGTTCCGCCGAAGGACTGAACGGTGCCGCCACCCCGGCGCTGAACGTCACCGTGGCCCTGCCGTTGTCCAGCACCCAGTGGCAGGTCGACACGGATGACCTGACCACGTTGCTCACCGATGGTGCCGACGCCGACTCCGACGTGATCTCGTTGAGCAAGACCGGCGAGGCCCAGGTCAAGGAACAGACCCAACTGCTGAACAACCACCCGGGGGTGCAGGTCGTCGCCGACCCCACATATCTGGACGCCATGCGGATGCCGATCCGCAGTTCGGCCATCATGCAGCCCGCCGGATTCGACATCACCGCCTATGCGACGGCCGACACCAGCCGGTACGACCGCACCGGCATCCGCGCGGAGGACTGGAACGCCGCAACCGCCCTGGCGCAGTACCGGCAGGCGCTCGGCGACGACGAAGCCGAATTGGACGCCGTAGCCTGGCAGGGATCGGCATCGTGGACCCAGCAGGCGCTGACGACCGCCAAGCGGCAGGGGTATGACACCGTGGTCGCCACCAGCGATTTCATCGATATGTCCCTGGGCATCGTACGCACCGACACCACCGTGGTCCCCACCGACGCCGGCGATGTCACCGTGCTCGCGGCGCAGCCCGTTCTCAGCGGATTGGCGCAGGGCCAGGCCACCAGTCAGACCGCCACGGCGGAACGCACCGCGGGCGGCCGTCTGGCCCGGTTCGTGGCGCAAAGCGCGTTCTATCAGATGGAGCAGCCCTATACGGAACGCAACCTGCTCATCTGCCTGGACTCCTCCACGGACACCGCCACATTGGACGCCCTGCTGTCCGCCATCGAACAGTCGCCCTGGCTGCAGATGACGGACCTGCACACGCTGATGTCGGCCACGCCCTCCGCCACCGGACAGGACGCACTGCTCGCCGTGCCCGACGGCGATGGCGCCGGACAGGCCGTATCCGAGCGGTTCACACCCGCGTTGGACGCCTTGGGCAACGCCAACGACGTCGTCATCCGCTTCCGTGATTCCGTCCTCACCGATGCGCAGGAGGAATCGATGAAGGCCAGCGAGGACACTCAGGCGCTGGCTCGCCAGGACGCCGACAGCGTGACGCATCGTTCCGAGGACACCACCGCATGGGTCAACCAACTGCTGGCCGTGAACCGGCGATGCGCCCTGCATGCGCTGTCCTACAACGCCACCGCGGACAGCGCCACGCTCGCCGGGCCTCAGACCATCGCCGAGACCCTGTCCAACGCCGTCAGGATCACCCCCATCGAGAGCCTGAACGTGGTCAGCGAAACGGCGAATATGCCCGTCACCGTCAGCAACGCCCTGCCGTACCCGGTACGGGTCCAGGTTTCGGCGACCACCGATTCCATGACCATCGTCACCTCCCGGCTGGTTGACGTGGTCGTGCCGCCGACCAGCGAGGAGCAGACCACCCTGGCCATCCGCGTATCGACCTCGGGCACGGCCAACGCGCAGTTGACGCTGCTGGACCGTGAGGGGAACGCGTTCGGCGCCGCGCAATCGACCACCATCACCAGTGCGTTGCAGATCAGCGATATGAGCGGGTTCATCATCATCGTCTGCGCCGTGCTGCTCGGCATCGCAGGCCTCTGGCGACAGTTCCACCGTGTAAAGGACCCCGACGAATGAGTTCCTCGATCGGACGCAATTCACTGATTATGGCCTCCGGCACCGCAGCCTCGCGCGTGACCGGTCAGATCCGCACCATCCTGCTCGCCGCGGCGATGGGCACCACCGGCATGGCAGCCAACGCCTATCAGGCCGGCGCCATGATTCCTCAGGTCATGTTCACGCTGGTCTCCGGCGGTATCTTCAACGCCGTGCTGGTGCCCCAGATTGTGCGCACGCTGAACAGCAAGGACGCCGAGGAACGGCTCGACAAGCTCATCACCGTGGCCATCGCCCTTCTGCTGGCGGTCACGGCCCTCATGGCCGCGGCCACACCGCTGCTGACGACGTTGTACGTGAACGGCAGCCCGGAGCTGACCGCCCTGACCAACGCCTTCACGTTGTGGTGCATGCCGCAGATCTTCTTCTACGGGCTGTACACCGTCATCGGCCAGATTCTGGCGGCCAAGGACCATTTCGGCACCTATGCGTGGAGTTCCGTGGGCGCCAACGTGATCAGCTGCATCGGGTTCACGGTGTTCATCCTGCTGTTCGGCGGGGCCGACCAGCAGTCGGTTGAGTTCTGGACCGCCGATAAGCTGGCGCTGACCGCGGGCGCCTGGACCGCGGGTGTGGCGTTCCAGGCGCTGATCCTGTTCGTGCCGATGGCTCGCATCGGCATCCGGTACCGTCCGCGCTGGGGGCTGCGGGGCATAGGCCTGCGTTCGATGGGGCCGGTCGCCGCGTGGAGCGTCGGCGTGGTGGTCATCAACCAGCTGGCCAATATCATCAACACCCGCATCACCACCAACGCCCCGGAGACCGCCGAGATGCGGCTGGGGCTCAGCCAGTTCGACGTGGCGGGCAACGCCACCTACCAGAACGCCTACACCCTGTTCATGCTGCCGTACTCGCTGATCGCCGTCTCGGTGGCGACCGCGATGTTCCCGCAGATCTCCCGCGCACTGGCCGACCATGATCTCGACGACGCACGCCGGCAGCTCAGTTCGGCGTTGCGCAATGTCGGCGTGCTGATGTTCTTCTTCGCGGCCGCGTTTGCGGTGATTCCCGCGCCGATCACCCTGGCGCTGCTGCCGTCGGTGAGCGTGGACGAGGCGCTGCTGATTGCGGGGCCGCTGGTGGGTCTGGGCATCGGCCTGCCGATGACCTCGGCGTATCTGATTATTCAGCGCACCTTCTTCGCGTTCGAGGACGGCAAGCATCCCTTCGTGTTCGCATTCGCCGCCTCCGGCGTGCAGGTAATCACCGTGGTTGCGGCCACGTTCCTGTTGCCGCCGCAATACTGGGTCACCGCGCTGGGCGCTTCCGTGTCCGTGGGCAACATCCTGTGCTTCCCGCTGCTGTTGTGGATGTTGCGCCGCCGGTTCGGCAATCGAATCGACGGCATGCGTTTGGCACGTTCGTACGGCAAGGCCATCGCGGCCGCCGTTGCCGCCGCGGCCGTGGGCATTGTCCTGCTGGATCCGGTGTATGCATTGGTCGGTGCCGATTTCGGCGCCGATGCGGTGAACTGGCTGCAGGCCGTCGGCATATGCGTGGTATCGACCATCGTGATCACCGTGGTGTACGTGGGCGCCCTGTGTCTGATGCGTTCCGATGAGCTTCTGGCGGCGATCGGCATGGTGCGTTCCCGGTTTGGCGGCCGTACCGCGCGCAGCGGCGCCGCGAATACCGCAAAGGGGCAGAAGCCGCGGGATACCCCGGATTCTTCGGCCATCCCCGCCGATACAATAGCTACTAGTTCGCAACAAGCGTCCATTTCAGTGTGCTCGGGAGTTGAGGGAAGCATGAGACCGCAGTTGGGAGATACCATCATCAGCCGTTACGTTTTGGTGTCGCCGCTATGCGAGGAACAGGGGCTGCAGGTCTGGAAGGCCACCGATCAGATCCTTGACCAGGAATGCCAGCTGTTCATCATCCTGGACGCAACGGCCGTCGGGGAGGCCGATACCGCCGCATCGGTGCTTGCGGCGTCGAACGAACACCATTGCACGCCCATCCTGCATATCCATCATGAGGATGACGCGCTGATCGTCGTAACCGAACCCGATGCCGGCATGAGTCTGTCCGAGTACCTGGGCAGTGAGCAGTTCGGTGCATTGGGATACGACGCCGTCCGCTCCATCATCGGAGACACCGCCTATACGGTGCGGTACCTCATGGACAACGGTGTCGTGCACCATGCGATCGACGCGGATACCGTGCGCGTGTCCACATCTGGTGTCCAGTTGGCGGACACTCCGGTGAGCATGATGATTGCGGATCCCGTCGAATCCACCGACGTTCCTTCCGCCGAGGAACTTGCGGTCCGTCAGCTTTCGGCGTTGCTGTACCAGTTGCTGACCCATCGCCGGTTCGATGCAGCGTCAGACGTGGAAGCGCTGCCGGAGGATACGCCGTATGAATTCCGACTGATCTGCTCCCGCGGACTGCGCATCGGGGATGAGGATACGCCGTTGGCCTCGATTCCCGAGTTCATGGCGTTGCTGAACACGTGGGTCACCGTTCCGGAGTTGGGCGATCAGCATCTCGCTCCCCCCTCCGCCGCCGGTCAGGCCTCCATCGAACGTATCGCGATTCGTCCGACCGCCGTCGAGGATCTCCTCCCGCTGCCCGAGCTGGTGACCTCCCGACCGATTGCCGACGAACCGGCTGCCGCCGAGGACAGCACGCCAGCGGAGCAATCGTCACCGGCAGCCGCCGTCGCGGCCGCAACCGCCAATCCCGTCAAGTCGCTCTGGCATAAAGGACGTGCGCTGCTGGCCGAAGGCATCGATTCGGGGCATCATACCGCAGACTCCGACAACCTGTTCGGCGGCCAGTACCCGACACAGGAACCGTTGGGCAACGAACGGTTGACGGTTCCGCTGGATGTGTCCGGCGTACGTGTCGAACCGGCCAATCCCTTTGAGGAGACCAGCCGCATCCCCGTCATCGACGATAACGGCGTTCCCGTTGACTCCGCTTCCGCCCGTGCCCTGCAGACCGAGCAGGCGGTACCGGACGGAACGGTTCCGCCCAGCTTCACGCCGACGCAGGTGGTGCGCGCCGAGGATCTGGACGATGAGGACGTATCCGACCAGACGATTTTCGGCCGGTTCACCACCAAGACCGTGGCGATCATCGCCGCCGTGGTCGTTCTGATTGCGGCGCTGTTCGGCACGATGCACATCCTGTCCAACAACTCGAGCGACCCGAACATCACCCAGACCGATGGCGAGGCCTGGCCGGAGTTCAACCCCAACGAGGTGCCGTTCGGCAGCGATGACGCAACCGCCGCATCCGACGACGAGTCCGACGACACCGCCAAGGACGAGGACAAGACCGAGGATGAAGCCGATGAATCCGAGGACCAGTCGGATACGACCGACTCGACCGAACAGGATGGGCAGGACGGCAAGTCCGAGGATGCCAAGGACAAGTCCGACGCGCCACGTGAGCTCATCACTGCGGATAAAGAAGCTTCCGCCGTACCGACTCCTCGCCACGTCAACACCACGCCGTTCGAGATCCAGTCGGAATCGTTCATCAACGCGCCGTCGGCGAACGGCTATGGGTATGCGGTGCATCTGACCCAGCCGCAGGATATCTACCGTATGGTCATCACCATCCGCTCCTCCGGCGGACGTGGATATGTCAAGGTCAACACCACCGACCCCAATGCCGGCGAGCAGGTGGCGGAGTTCACATTCGCCGAGGGCGGCACCACCGAGGTCATGTTCGACAAGATGGTGAACACCCAGGATATCCTGCTGTGGGTGCCGACCGAGGATCTGCCGAAGAACCAGCTGTACATCGACGAGATTCAGTTCTTCTGATCCGTCTTCCCTTGTGGTTTCCACGGGAACGTTCCGAACCCTGCACCGTACGGAGTTCGGAACGTTTTGCATACAAGGAGGATCCAGCCTTGTCCGGCCATCATCGTTCCCTACCGTTGTATTGCGTGATTGGCGCCGACGCACTCTCCCGCGCAGGCAACGCCATGACCACCATCGCCATCCCGTTGATCGTGCTCAACCAAGGCTACTCAGCGGCCGAGGTCGGACTCAGCAGCGCCGCGGCCTCCCTGCCAATCGTGATCGGCGCCCTCGCCGGCGGATCATTCGCGGACCGCATCGGGTACCGCACCACCAGCGTCATATCCGATGCGGCCAGCGGTGTGACCGTGCTCGTACTCGGCCTGCTGGCGCAACTGCACATGCTGCCGCTGTGGGCCCTGTTGGCGTTGGTCTTCCTATCCAATCTCATGGATGTGCCCGGCTCGGGAGCAAGGGCCAGCCAGATTCCGGATCTCACCCGATTGGCCGGCGTACCGTTGACGCAGTCCACAGACATCCGCTCCACCCTCGGCAGATTGGCCACCATGCTGAGATCGGCCGCTGCCGGTGTCGTGGTATCGCTGACGTCCCCCGACGTGGCGTTGTACATCAACGCGGTCTGCTTCCTGATCTCCAGCGCCGTGACCATGCTCATGGTCCCATCGGATGCGGCACTGCGGCAGGAAGGCGTTCGCGACACCATCGCCCCGGTCTCCGATGGCATGTCCTTACGCGATTTCTTTGCCGGAGCAGCCTTCATCGCGCACACTCCCCTGGTCCGGGCCATTGTCATTATGGTGGTGCTCACCAATCTATTGGACTCGGCCGCCATGAATGTGCTGTGGGCGCTGTATGCCCGCACCGTTTCCAGCGACGGCGCGTGGTACGGCGTGATGACCGCAATACTCGCCGCCGGCGCATTAACAGGTGCAGCCTGTTATGGCGCATTCGGCCGTCGCTATTCCTCACGGTGGGTGTTCCTGCTGATGTTCGTCTGCGCCTGCCTGCCGCCGTGCTGCTGTATGGCCGCGCAGATTCCGTTCCCCCTGGTCCTGGCGGTCATCGCCATAGCGGGGTTGTCTGCCGGTTCCATCAACCCGATGATCGACACCATTCTCTACGCGTTGATTCCCGGAGATATCCGCGCGCACGTTGGGGGCAATGACCGCAGCGGTCACCGCCGGCATGCCGTTCGGCAGTGTGATGGCCGGTTATCTGGGCCAGTCCATGCCGCTACCGTTGGCATTCGCCATCATCGGCGGCTGCTATGCCGGCGTTTTCGCACTGACCGGATTCGGCCGGCACTGGCGGAAGTTCAATGAGTCCTTCCGTCACGCCACGGAAGTCTGAACCAAAGCGAGCGGCAATTTCCCTGTGAACGGAAACGATGATGCGTCATCCCATGTGTTCGGATATTGTTGAGGCATGAGCGATATTCAGGATGTTGTCATTATCGGTTCCGGCCCCGCCGGATACACCGCGGCCATCTACCTGGGCCGCGCCGGGTACCGCCCGCTGGTTATAGCGGGTGCCCTCACACCTGGTGGGCAGTTGGTCAATACCACCACCGTGGAGAATTTCCCCGGATTCCCCGACGGGATTCTGGGCCCCGATCTGATGGATGCCATGCAGCGGCAGGCCGAACAGTTTGGCGCCCGTCTGGTCTGGGACGACGTGGTATCCGTCGATTTCGGCGATGACGTTCACACCGTCACCTGCGATCAAGGTGATGTGTTCCAGGCCCGCACCGTTGTGGTGACCACTGGATCCACAGTGCGCAAGCTCCAGGTTCCCGGGGAGGAGACCTTCGCCGGGCGCGGTGTCTCCTACTGCGCCACATGCGACGGATTCTTCTTCCGCAACAAGCCGATTGTGGTCGTCGGTGGCGGCGATAGCGCCTGCGAGGAGGCGCTGTTCCTCACCCGATTCGGTTCCTCGGTTACATTGATCCACCGTCGCGATGAATTCCGCGCCTCAAAGATCATGCAGGAACGAGTCCGTTCCAACCCGGATATCACATTGATGATGAACACCGTGGTTGAGCGGGTCAACGGCTCTGACGCCGGTGCCGAATCGATTACCGTACGTAACCGCGCCACGGATGAGGTGACCGATGTTCCGGCCAACGGCATCTTTGTGGCCATCGGGCATACCCCTGCCACAGATTTTCTGCATGGCGCCCTGGCGCTCGATGACGACGGCTATATCCTTGTGGATGGTGCTTCGACCCGCACATCCGTTCCGGGCGTCTTCGCCGCCGGCGATGCCGTGGATCGTGTCTACCGTCAGGCCATCTCCGCGGCCGGCATGGGATGCAGGGCCGCACTCGATGCGCAACGGTATCTGTCGGGCGACTGATCTCCCCCATTGATTCAACGCGGAAGCCCCGCACATCACGACGTTCAACCGTGGTGTGCGGGGCTTCTGTTTCACGTGAAACTTTGTTCGCGGCGATTCTTTACACCCATCCCGCTTGGTCGTCATCCTGCCGTGCCGGAGATTCGGGAACCAGCAGCTTCATGATGCGGTCCATATCCTCTGGAGAAGAGAACACGATCTCAATACGACCATGCTTCGCCGTGCCTTTGATGGACACCTTGGTATCGAAACGATTCTCCAACGATTGCTGAATGGCTGATCCAACCCAAGGATTAGCGGCATGAGTCCTGCGTTTCTTGGGCTGTTCCGACGCCGCCACCTGCATTGATACGATCTCTTCGGTGCTGCGCACCGAAAGACCCTCGCCGATGATGCGATCGGCCAGCTTCTCCATCGCCTCTTCGGTGGGCAACGCCAGCAACGCCCTGGCATGCCCAGCAGAAAGCACACCCGATGCGACCTTCTTCTGCACCGTGACCGGGAGATTCAACAGTCGCAGGGTGTTGGCAATCTGCGGACGTGACTTGGAGATCGATTTCGAGAGTTGCTGTTGTGTCAATCCGAATTCATCGATCATCTGCTGATAGGCGGCAGCCTCTTCCAGAGGATTCAGCGCAACTCGGTGCAGGTTTTCCAGCAACGCGTCACGCAGCATATCGTTATCCGACGTTGTCTTGACAATGGCCGGAATCGTTTCCAACCCAGCCAACTTCGAGGCACGCCAACGCCGTTCGCCCATCACCAGTTCATACTGGCTTGGAGACAGCCGGCGAACTACGATGGGCTGCAGTACTCCGACCTCACGAATCGAATCGGACAGCTCACGCAGATCATCCTCATCGAAGATCGTTCTCGGCTGGTGGGCGTTGGGGACGATCGCATCCAAGCGCAACTCATCCAGATATCCGCCCTGCACCGGCTGCAGCTCCACCTCCGGCTCAGCCTCAGATGTTTCACGTGAAACCTTTGGCTCAGGTTCTTTGGCCTTCGGAGCAGGTGCCGCCGGCTGGGTCAGCGTGGTGTCAAAGAACATGTCGCTCGGGTGCACGATGGTGTCCAGCGACGGCATCGACGCACGTTTGCCTGACGTCTTTCGTCCGCTTCTGGTGGCGCCGGATGGTTTCGACCCGGCCTGCGCGGCTGGCTGCTTCGCTTCACCATGCGGAGCCGTTTCAGGTAGCGGTGTTTCAGACGTCGGAGTCTCGGACGGCAGAGCCTCCCCCGGAAGCGCGGGGAACAACGCGCCCAATCCCTTACCCAAACGTGAACGTGTGGACATCACCGCTCCCCTTTCCTCTTGTCGATGGCATCCAACACCATCGGCGAACGTTGTGCAATTTCCAATGCCGCTTCGCCATATGAGATGGCCCCCACGCCGTGTGCGTCATAACGGATGACGGTCTGATTGAAGCTGGGCGCTTCGGAGATCTTCACGGTGCGTGGAATGGTGGTGTCCAGCACGATGGTGGGGTAATGCTTCTTCACCTCGTCGAAGACTTCACGACTCAGCAACGTACGGCGGTCGAACATCGTGACCAGCATTGTGGAAACAATCAGCGCAGGATTGTAATGCTCCTGTACCAGCCCGATGGTGTTGATGAGCTGTCCCAATCCCTCCAACGCGTAATATTCGGCCTGGATCGGGATCAGCATCTCCGTGACCGCGCACATCGCGTTGATGACCAATAGTCCCAAGCTCGGAGGGCAATCGATGATGACATAGTCCAGATCATGATCGGCGAGATGCGCGTCGAGCGCCCGCTTCAACAGGAAGGTGCGATCGGGCATATCCGCGACTTCCAGCTCGGCACCGCTGAGATCGATGGAGGCTGGCACCACCTGCAATGATGAAAAATCCGGACACGGTTGCATCACTTCCGCAATGGACAGCCGTCCTTCCAGCACGTCATAGACGGAAGGCTGCCCCGATGAGTGCATAATCCCCAATGCAGTGGAGGCGTTGCCCTGAGGGTCCATATCGATGACCAATACATGAGCACCGTGATCGGCTAGTGCCGCGGCAACATTCACCGTAGTGGATGTTTTGCCCACGCCACCCTTCTGGTTGGCGACGGCAATGCAACGGGTACGCTGTGGTTTGGGAAACACGGATTGCTGAAGTCGGCGATATCGGCTGGCTGCATCCACTATATCGGCGCCTAACGGCGAGCCACCGCCTTGAAAGATCCGTTGAATCGTCTCAGCGGCAGACTCGATTCCGTGTTGTTGCTCCGCCATGAACAGCCCTCCTCAGTTTTACCAGTACCTTCAAGTCTCACTGTGCGCATGGACATTGCACAGCCTTCGTCAACCATGTGGATAATGTCATCAACAATGTGGATAACTCATTCCACAAGTCAACATGAATTGCCGATAATCGTTGATATTTCAACGAAAAAGTTATCCACAGAATTATCCACACATACGTGGATAACTGTGGATAACGCTTATCGTTTGCGCACAATAACCACGTGGGTCGGCTCCAGATCACCGCCGACCGGGGCCACAACCACGCGTGCGCGCATACCCCCTGCGGTACGAATAACACGCTCGGCCTTGTCCAGTTCCACCTGGGCAGAACGCCCCTTCAAGGCGATCAGGCTGCCTTGGGGCTTGAGCATCGGCAACGTCCAGCCGGTCAATTTCGTCATGGGAGCCACAGCCCTGCAGGTCACCGCATCGAACGGTCGCACCTGCGCATCTCGCCGCTTCAGCGCAGCGATGATCTCTTCGGCGCGCGCCCTGATCACCGTCACATTGGACAGCCCCATAAGCTCCACACACTCATGCAGCCACTCCACACGACGCTCCATCGGTTCTATCAACGTGAAGCGATGTTCCGGCATGCAAGCCGCAGCCACAATACCCGGGAATCCCCCACCACTGCCGACATCGGCGATCGATGCGCTCGTCTTGCCGATCTCACGTCGGATGAACGGCACAATGGCCGCCGAATTCAGGATGTGCCGCTCCCACAGGATTCCGACATCCCTTGGTCCGATCAGTCCTCTGGGCTCCCCTTCCGTGGAAAGTTTCACGTGAAACTTCCGCAAGCGCGGCAACGCCTCCCCAAGCACCTCTTCGAGAATCGGAGAATCATCCAACGGATCATGAATCTCGGCATCTTCGGGCATGAACGCATCCTCTCATTCGATACATATAATGATGGAGGACCGACAACGGTCCTCCATCATATCTTATACTTCGAAACCCAATGTCCACAATATGGACATCACTCGTCGTTACCGGCTTTCATATACACAGTCACGTAGCGATGGGGTTCCTCGCCATGCGAGCGGGACTTGAGCCCCTCCTCGCGCACCACATCGTGGATCACCTTGCGCTCGAAGGAATTCATCGGCTTGAGGTTGACCGGTTCGCCGGTCTCGCGCACCTCATCCACGGCATCCAACGCAACGTCACGCAGATGCTGCCGCTTACGCTTCAGGAATCCATCGACATCCACAATGAGATGGGAACGCTCGCCGGTCTTCTGCTGCACCGCAAGACGCGTCAGCTGCTGCAACGCGTCCACCACCTCGCCATGACGGCCGATCAGATGCTTGATGTCCGAATCGTCATCGGCAACGATCTGCACCATGGGGCGGTTATTGCGGACGCCCAACTCGATATCGCCTTCGTAATCGACGATATCCAGCAGGCCCTCAAGATAATCGGCGGCGATGTCGGCTTCATCATTGAGCTGATCCATCGTTTTCTCGTCGTCATCCTGCGCCATTGTTCTGTACTCCTTACTCGAGGGGTTGTTGTTCAAGTCGTTCACCGATACCGAGCTTACGCGGTATCGGAAAAGGATGCGTCCCCGCCATCCGACATACGGCGGGGACGCAACGATCGTTATTTCTTCTTCCGCTTCTTACGCTGCGGCTGCTGGCGCTGATACCCCTGGGTCTCGCGCCGTTCGGCCTCCTCCTTGGCCTTGACCAGCTCCTCCTCCTCGAGGGAGATCTGGCCCGCCTTGGCACGGCGGGCGTTCTCACGGTCATGGTCGCGGATCTTCTTGCGCTCGGACGCCGGGGATCCCGGGGTCGGGAAGTTGTAGATCTGCCACATCGAACGCAGCAGGTTGCAGATGTTGTTGGTCAGCCAGTACACCAGCACGGCGAACGGCATCGCGATGCCGGAGAAGATGTACATGATCGGGAACACCCAGAGCATCATCTTCTGCATCATGGCGGCCTGTCCGACCATGGCCTCCTGGTTCATGTTGCGCTTCATGCTGTTGTACTGCATGAACCACATGCAGGCGCACATCAGCGCCACGAAGATGCCGATGACGATCTTGCCCGACGTGTCCGCCGTGGTGAAGTTATCGGTCACGCTCACCCCGAACACGGTGGTCTGGGAGAATTCCTCGGCGGTCGCCTGGTCGAACGCGCCCAAGGCGGCACGCTTGCCGTCGGCGATGTAGGGGATGGCGGACAGCACATAGAACATGCACATGAACACCGGGCCCTGGATGAGCATGGGCAGGCACGAGCCGGCGGGGTTCGCGTCGTTGTCCTGGTACAGCTTCATCATCTCGCGGCTCAGCGCCTCTTTGCTGGCCTGGTCGGTTTTGCCCTTGTACTTGTTCTGGATGTGCTGCATCTTGGGCTGAAGCGCCTGCATCTTGCGCATCGACTTCATCTGCCGGTAGTACAGCGGGAAGATGCACGCGTGCACCACCAGCACCAGGAAGACGATGGACAGCACCCAGGAGAAACCGATCGGCGACATGCCCAGCAGCTTCAGGAATTCATGGAACAGGTTCATCACCTGCGTCATCAGCCATTCGATCGGCGTCAGAATCTTGTACAGCCAACCGAAGAAGCTGGTATCCAGCAAAAACTCGTTCGAAGTATTCATGATCAGGCCTTCTCCTTATCGTCCCAGGCCAGTGGTGTCAACCGAGGCTCCTCGTGAGCCTTGGACCAGGAAAATCTGTAGAACAGCGAATACCGTTGGGGTACGTCATCGATCCCGCCACGACTCCACGGCCGGCATCTGAGCAGACGCAACACCGCCAACAGTCCTCCACGGCACGCGCCGAACCGTTCAATGGCTTCTATGGCGTACCGAGAGCACGTGGGATAGTACTTGCAGCATGCAGGGGTGTTCGCGGAGATATAACGCTGATACCACCGGATACACCGAATCATGCCCCTGCCCACGCTGCCGTTCATCGTTGTCCCGATTTGCGCGCGATGGATTCGAACAGGGAATGAATCTGGCCATCCAACGAAGCGAAGGATGCGGATGAAGCGCTGGGCTTGGCCCGGAGCACCACATCGCAGTTCGGGGGCAACGCATCCTGATGATGTGCCGCCGATACCCGGAACCGACGTTTGACGGTATTCCTGGTTACCGCATTGCCAACGGCTTTGGACACAGCGAGGCCGAGACGACGATGACCATCCGCCGGGGTTGCAGCCTCCGAAACATCGTCGCGCACCAGATAGTGCGCGACGATGTCCGAATCAGAGACCCTGCGGCGGCGTTTCAGCACCGCGACGAATTCACGGTGGCTCCTCAGCCGCTCCACGCTGTCCCGCGCTGTTGGAATCAGGCGGAGAGGGACTTGCGGCCCTTGGCGCGACGACGGTTGATGACGGCGCGGCCGGAACGGGTGCGCATACGCAGACGGAAGCCGTGCTTCATGTGACGACGGCGGTTGTTCGGTTGGAATGTCCTCTTCATAATCTAATGCTCCCGGTGTTTTTGCCACGCCTGAGCGCGGCTCCTCATGAGTCAAGCTCTACTAACGTACTCTGACCCCTACCCCAAGTCAAAACACCGGACGCGTTTGTTCAAGCCAACTTCACAAACACCGGCCGTAAAACGTTGGAATGGTGCCGCACATATGCGGAAAGTTATCCACAAATTACACGAATGTTATTCACAATCCAGTCATTTCAACACGCAAGGGTGTGGATAACTTCCTCGATTCGGAGTAAACATGGACTACTGTATTTCAGTTGTCAACAACACGCTGCGATGAGGAAAGGGACCCTGGTGGCTGATACGACGATCAACCCTGCGGCAACGCAGGCGGCCGACATCTGGTCGGACGCGCTGGCCGTTCTCCATAGCAGCACACTATCAGCCCGCGAAAAGGGATGGTTCGAGGACGTGGTGCCCGAAGCGGTGTTCGGCACCACCATCGTGCTGTGCGTCAGCAACGCCGAGGTCCAGCAGACATTGCAGACCACACTCAACGAATCATTGATGAATGCGCTACGGATCGCTTCGGGACAGGAGATGTTCCCCGCGTTCAAGATCGCACCTGCCGTCGAGGAACGCCCTGCCGCGCAGCCGGAGCGGCCGCATGCCAAACCCGTCCGGCACGAGGAACGCACGCCGGAGGCCCCGTCGGCATTCGACCCGTATGCAGGCAAGACCTCGGTCCAGGGCCAGCTGCCCATCCCCGCCATGATCCCGTCGCAATCGTTCGAGAGCGGCGAGCGTGGACCGGCGTTGGATCCGGAGACGCATCTGAATAAGAATGCGACGTTCGACACGTTCGTGCCCGGCGACTCCAACCGCTTCGCACGCACCGTCGCCCTCGCCGTCGCCGAAGGATCCGGCCAGGACTTCAACCCCCTATGCATCTACGGCGGCAGCGGACTGGGCAAAACCCACCTCCTGAACGCCATCGGCAACTACGCCCTCGTCAAGGACCCCACCCTCAAGGTACGCTACGTCACATCCGAGGAATTCACCAACGAATTCATCGACGCCCTCCAGAACCCCAGCCAAAGCCAGGGCCGCATCGCCGAATTCAACCGACGCTACCGCCAGGTCGACGTCCTCCTGATCGACGACATCCAATTCCTCGGCGGCAAGGAGGCCACCCTCGAACAGTTCTTCCACACCTTCAACAGCCTCTACCAGGCCAGCAAACGCATCGTCATCGCCAGCGACGTCGCACCCAAAAACCTCAAAGGATTCGAGGCACGTCTGATCAGCCGGTTCGATGCCGGTCTGACCGTGGACGTCAAGCCGCCGGACCTGGAGACCCGCATCGCCATCCTGCGCATGATGAGCGGCATGAACGGCGTCACCATCCCCAACGACGTCCTGGACCTGATCGCGGAACGGTTCACCGAGAACATCCGAGAACTCGAAGGCGCCCTCACACGCGTCACCGCGGTCGCCTCGCTCAGCAACCAACCCGTCACCAAGGCGTTGGCGGAACAGACGCTGCAGGACTTCTTCACCACGGACGTGGAGGTCAAGCCCTCCGACATCATCGGCCAGGTCGCCAAGTACTTCCACCTGACCTTCGATCAGATCGTCGGACGCACGCGAACCAAGAACGTGGCGTTGGCCCGGCAGATCGCCATGTACCTGTCCCGCGAGATGACCAGCATCAGCCTGAAGGACATCGGCGACGTGTTCGGCGGACGCGACCACACCACCGTCATGCACGCATGCACGCGCATCAGCGACGAGATGCGGGAGAAGCAGGAGATCTACAATTACGTGATGGAGCTCACGGTGCGTCTCAAGCAGCGTTCCGCGGAGTGACGTCCCGCAACCGCGGGGGTCATTGCGGGGCACCGCTATACTCGTAGCATGATTGCCCGTCGGCAGCAGGCCATGACCGGGTGATGCGTTGGAATAACGAGTCCCGGCCGGCGTCCCTTCGCTCGGGCGAGACTCATGATGATGAGGGAGATGCCCATGCGCCAAGGTTTTGACAATGACAAGTACATCGAACTGCAGGCCGCGCATATCCGGGAACGCATCGCCCAGTTCGGCGGCAAACTGTATCTGGAGTTCGGTGGCAAACTCTTCGACGACTACCATGCCAGCCGCGTGCTGCCGGGGTTCCAGCCCGATACCAAGTTCCGCATGTTGAAGAGCCTGGCGGAGGACGTCGAGATCATCATCGCCATCAACGCCAACGACATCGAGAAGAACAAGGAACGCGGCGATCTGGGCATCACCTACGACGAGGATGTGCTGCGCCTGGCGGACATCTACCGCACCAACGGCCTGGCCGTGGCCGCCGTCGTGCTGACGCAATATGCCGGGCAGCAGGCGGCGGACGTCTTCCGCCACCGCCTGCAGATGCTCGGCATACCCTGCAAGCTCCATTACCCGATCGAGGGATACCCGCACGACATCGATCTGATCGTCTCCGAGAACGGATACGGACGCAACGAATACGTGGAGACCACGCGTCCGTTGGTGGTGGTGACCGCGCCGGGGCCCGGTTCGGGCAAACTGGCCACATGCCTGTCCCAGGTGTATCACGAGCACGAACGCGGCATCGCCGTCGGCTACGCCAAGTTCGAAACCTTCCCCGTGTGGAACCTGCCCCTGAAGCACCCGGTCAACATCGCCTACGAGGCCGCCACCGTCGATCTGGACGATTCCAACATCATCGACCCGTTCCATCTGGAGGCCTACGGCAAGACCACGGTGAACTACAACCGTGACGTCGAAGCGTTCCCCGTGGTCAAGGCGCTGATGGAGAAGATCCTGGGCACCTCCCCCTACCAGAGCCCCACCGACATGGGTGTCAACATGGTGGGCTTCGCCATCACCGATGACGAGGCCTGCGCCGAGGCCGCCAGGATGGAGATCGTGCGGCGCTACTTCACCGCGGCCGTGCAGGTCAAACGCACCGGCACCGGCCAGGAGTACGTGGACAAGCTCGAACTCATCATGAAGAAGGCCGGGGTCTCCAAGGATTACTCACCCGCGCGCTCGGCAGCCCTGCTCAAGGAGGAGGCCACGGGGGCGCCGGCCGGCGCCATGATCCTTCCGGACAACTCGGTGGTCACCGGCAAGACCTCCGACCGTCTGGGGGCCGCCAGCTCCCTGCTGATGAACGCTCTCAAGCAGGTCACCGGCGTGGATATGGAATTGGAGGTCATCTCCAACGAGGCCATCGAACCCATCAGCCGGCTCAAAACCCAGCAGCTCGGCAGCCATAATCCGCGTCTGCACCCTGATGAGACGCTGATCGCGCTCTCCATCACCTCCGCCACCAGCGAGGTCGCGGCCCGCGTGCTGGCCGGCCTGCCGAAGCTGCGCGGCTGCGACGCGTTCTTCTCGGTCATCATCTCGGCTTCCGACGAGGCCCTGCTCAAGCGCTTGGGCATCAACGTGTGCTGCGAGCCGAAATTCGAACGCTCGACGTACTACCACAAGTAGTCAGCAGGCGCTGCTGCGCCACCGCATACGACGCCCTCCCTGCGGTCACCGTGGGAGGGCGTCGTCATATTCGTATGCACAAAGTTATCCACATACTTATTCACAAATGTGGGTAAACCCTCTGGATAACTGGTGGATGACACGCAAAATCGCGGTGGACAATGCGTGCGCAACCTCACCTACAATGTGGATACGCACGGAACCGGCCGCTGTCGGTGGATAACTTCAAGACTTATCCACACACTGTCCTTCACTTATCCACATTCACACACCTGTGGATAACCGTTCTCCCGCATACGATCCAGATTGTTATCCACATATCCACCGTGCTTATGGTGTTGACTATTTCCCGTGTACAGGTAATCGCCGCAACCATAACGCCCGCCCACAATCTCCCGTTCCGTTCATCACGGCAACAGCTAGAATGAACTCAGCACCTGAACGAAACGAGGACAGCATGAAAGTCGAAATCGATTCCGCAGCTCTGGCCGATGCCGTGGCCTGGACCACACGCGTCATTGACGCCCGCCCCGCCAACCCGATTCTGGCGGGCATCCGTCTTGAAGCCATCGACGGCACCCTGCAACTTTCCGCATTCAACTACGAGATCTCCGCCCGCCACCACATCGAAGCAGGCATCGACGAACCCGGCACGGCCCTGGTGCTCGGCAAGCTGCTGGCCGACATCACCAAGTCACTGCCTGCGGAAAAGACCTACCTGTCCACCGACGCCTCGACGCTGACCATCAGTTCCGGCAAATCCACCTTCACTCTGCAGCTCATGCCGGATACCGAATACCCCGATCTGCCGATCGTGCCGGCCAAGATCGGCCAGGTCGACGCGCCGACCTTCGTGCAGGCCGTGTCCCAGGCCAGTGTTGCCGTCTCCCGCGAGGAGAACCGTCCGGTGCTGACCGGCGTCCGCATCCAGTTCGAGGGCGACAAGGTCGTCATGACCTCCACCGACCGCTTCCGCCTATCCCGTTCCAGCTTCTCCTGGACCCCGCAGGACCGCGACCTCAGCACCACCACGCTGGTACGCGGCTCCCTGCTGCGCGACGTGGCCCGCTCGCTGGACGAGCACCAGAACGTGGTTCTGGACCTCGATACCGACACCCCGTCGCTGCTGGGCTTCGAGAACGCCGGACGCACCTCCACCTCGCAGGTCATCGACGGCGAATTCCCCGCCGTGGACCGTCTGTTCGCCGACGAATACCCGATCCAGGCCGTGATCGACAAGCAGGTGCTGCTGGGGGCCATCAAGCGCGTGGCGCTGGTGGCCGAACGCAACGCCCCGATCCGCATGGTGTTCGAAGGCCAGGAACTCACCCTGTCCGCAGGCGCCGTGGACGAGGCGCAGGCTATCGAGACGCTGGACATCGACATGGACGGCGACGACATCACCGTGGCCTTCAACCCCTCGTACCTGATCGAGGGCCTGAGTGCCATCACGGAACCGTTCGTGCGCATGAAGATGACCACCGCCGTCAAGCCGGTGGAGTTCAACGGTCAGCAGGAAGCCGATTCGGACGAATCGATGGACTACCGCTACCTGCTGGTGCCGATGCGCTTCAACAACTGAGAGCCGAGGCCGCGGGGTGCATATTACACGGCTGGCGCTGGACCATTTCCGTTCATGGACCCGGTGCGTGGTGGATTTCGAACCGGGCATCACGGTGCTGTACGGGGCCAATGGCCTGGGCAAAACCAATCTGGTCGAGTCCATCGAAGTCCTCGGTACCGGCGCCAGCCACCGGGCCTCCACCCTGGCCCCGCTCATCCAGCAGCACGCCGCCTCGGCCACCATCCGCGTCAATACGTCAGAGGCGGCATCGGACGGGCGTGATCCGGCGGACACCACGTATGAGATCACCCTCAACGCCCGTGGCGCGAACCGTGCCCGCATCAACGGCGGCGCCTCCCACTATATGAGGGATATCGTCGGCAGGGTGCCGTGCATCGCCTTCGCACCCGAGGACCAGCGATTGGTGGCCGGCGACCCCTCCGCGCGCCGAACCTTGCTCAACCAGTCCGGGGTGCTGCTGGCCCCCGAGTATGCGGATCTGCTCCAGCAGTGCACCCATATCGCCAAGCAACGGGCGGCCTTGCTCAAACAGTTGGGGCAGCGGGCGGATGACGCACCGGCGGCGTTGAGCGGTCTGGAGATCTGGACGGGGCAGTTCATCGAGGTCGGCGTGGAACTGACCAGGCTGAGGGCGTCCCTGGTGGACCGGCTGAAGGAGCCGTTCTCCCGCATCTACGCCGCCGTGGCTGGCGAGGGACAACAGGCGGAACTGGCCTATCAGCCCTCGTTCGATGAGGTCCTGCTCTTCGACCAGCCGGAACAGGAGCTCAGCCGCCGCTTCCAGCGGTTGTATGCGGGCGAGGTGGCGCGCGGGCAGAACCTGATCGGTCCGCAGCGAGACGACATGACCGTGCTGCTCCATGGCATGCCGGCCCGTGAGTTCGCGTCCAACGGCGAGATGTGGACGTTGGCGTGGGCGCTGAAGATGGCGCTGCACGAGCTGGTGGCGCAGGAGCGCGGCATCGACCCGATCATCATCCTGGACGACGTGTTCGCGCAGTTGGACGATGCACGACGCCGTCAGATCATGGAGTTCGCGCAGGGCCGGGAGCAGGTGTTCATCACGGCGGCGGCCCGGAACGACATCCCGGCATCACCGGGGATGCACGTCATCGACGTGGCGCAGCTGGCGGAGAGCCAGCGTCTGGCCCACGACCCGGACGCGATGGCGCGGGAATTCCTGGAGAATATGCGGCGATCCGCGGATACGGGTGAGGCATGAGCGTTCCCGCCGTCGTACTGCTGCACCTGGATCAGCGCCGGCTGCCCGCCGAGGTGTTCGACCGGCTGATGGCCCGGTCGGATTCGCACCGCGACCGTGAGCGCAAGGCGGAGGAGGCCTGGGAGAACTTCGGCAAGCCCGGTCGTGACCCGGATACGTTGGGCGGGGTGCTGGGGACGATTGCCGGCGAGGGCCATTGGGTGCCCCATCTGAAGGTGGCGCAGCTGCGCACCCAATGGAATCTGGTGGTGGGCGATGCGATCGCCGCGCATTCGCAGGTCGCGGATTTCCGCGACGGCGTGCTGACCATCCGCGCGGAATCCCCGGTGTGGGCCACGCAACTGAACTATCTGGTTCCGCAGTTGACGGCGACGATCCGGGAACGGCTGGCGGGGCTCGATATCGAACGCATCCAGGTCACCGGACCACGGCAGTCGCAGGGCCGATACGTCCATATGCGGCGCTGGGGCCGATAATGGCGCTCTAGGCGCAAAGTCCCTGTAGACGAGTAGGGTATTAGATAGAGTATTTAGACCCTAGAAGGCCCTGTTATTTGCGTTTTAGGGCATATCGTATGAAAGTAGAACCTTCGTACGTAAGGAAATCAAGTAGGAAGGAAGTTCTGTGGCAGACCCTGAGACGGACGCGCTGAACGACCCCGATACGATGAACGCCGCCAGTACCGACAATGACCTGCAGGACGCCCAGTTGGACGATTCCCTGGCCCCGGAGCATTACGAAGCCAGCGACCTCAAGGTGCTGGAGGGGCTTGAAGCCGTGCGCATCCGCCCGGGCATGTACATCGGCTCCACCGGCCCCCGTGGCCTGCACCATCTGGTGTATGAGATCGTGGACAATTCCGTGGACGAGGCCCTGGCCGGATTCGCCTCGCACATCGAGGTCACCATCCTGCCGGGCAACGGCGTGCGCGTGGACGACGACGGCCGAGGCATCCCCGTGGACATCGTGGAGGCGACCGGCATCTCCGGCGTGGAGACCGTGATGACCAAACTGCACGCCGGCGGCAAGTTCGGCGGCGGCGGCTACGCGGTGTCCGGCGGTCTGCACGGCGTCGGCATCTCGGTGGTCAACGCGCTGTCCACGCGGGTGGACATCGAGGTGCGCCGTCAGGGCTACCACTGGACGCAGACCTACATCGACCAGAAGCCGACCGCGCCGCTCAAGCAGGGCGAGCCGATGGGCGCGGAGGAATCGACCGGAACCTCGGTGACGTTCTGGGCCGATCCGGCGATTTTCGAGACCACCGAATACGATTTCGAAACCCTGCGTTCCCGTTTCCAGCAGATGGCCTTCCTGAACAAGGGCCTGAAGATCTCGCTCACCGACCTGCGCGAGATCGACCAGGCGGGCGACGAGGTGGCCGGCGACGGCGACAACCCCGTCGAGGAGCTGCACCGCAGCGTGACCTACCGGTACGAGAACGGCATCAAGGACTACGTGGACTACATGGTCAAGTCCCGCAAGGCCACGCCGATTGAGCCGGATGTCATCGACTTCGAATCCGAGGACCTGAAGATCGGCATCTCCGCCGAGGTCGCCATGCAGTGGACCACGGCGTATTCCGAGGCGGTCCGGACCTTCGCGAACACGATCTCCACCACCGAGGGCGGCACGCACGAGGAGGGCTTCCGCGCCGCGCTGACCTCGCTGGTCAACCGGTACGCCCGTGAGAAGAACATCCTCAAGGACAAGGACGAGAACCTGTCCGGCGACGACGTCCGCGAGGGCCTGATCGCGGTGGTGTCCGTCAAGCTCACCACCCCGCAGTTCGAAGGCCAGACCAAGACCAAGCTCGGCAACTCCGAGGCCAAGGCCTTCGTACAGCGTGTGATGACCGACAAGCTTGGCGACTGGTTCGACGCCCACCCCACCGAGGCCAAGAACGTCATCCAGAAGGCCATCGAAGCCTCCCGCGCCCGCATTGCGGCCAAGAAGGCCCGTGAGAACACGCGCCGCAAGTCCATCTTCGAGACGGCCGGCATGCCGGACAAGCTCAAGGACTGTCAGTCCAACGATCCGAGCGAGTGCGAACTGTTCATCGTGGAGGGCGACTCGGCAGGCGGCTCCGCCATCCAGGGGCGCAACCCGATCACCCAGGCCATCCTGCCGTTGCGAGGCAAGATCCTGAACACCGAGCGCGCCTCGCTGGACCGCATGATGAAGTCCGACACCATCGAATCGCTGATCACCGCCATCGGCGGCGGCTACGGCGAGGACTTCGACATCTCCAAGGTGCGCTACCACAAGGTCATCATCATGGCCGACGCCGACGTGGACGGCGCGCACATCGCCACGCTGAACCTGACCCTGTTCTTCCGGTATATGCGCCCAATGATCACGGCCGGCTACGTGTACGTGGCCATGCCGCCGCTGTACCGCCTCAAATGGACCAAGGGGCCGCACGACTTCGTGTACACCGACAAGGAACGCGACCGTGTGCTGGCCGAGGGCAAGGCCGCGGGTCGCCAGCTGCCCAAGGGCGAGGGCATCCAGCGGTACAAGGGTCTGGGTGAGATGACCTACCAGGAGCTGTGGGAGACCACCATGGATCCGGAACACCGCATCCTGAAGCAGATCCACATCGAGGACGCGGCCCAGGCCGATGAGACCTTCTCCATGCTGATGGGCGACGAGGTGGAGCCCCGCCGCCTGTTCATCCAGCGCAACGCCCATGACGCACGTTTCATCGATGCCTGAGTATGAAGGGATGTAGAACATCGTGGCAGACGAAATGAACACGAACGAGGGTGCCGACGAACAGCACCTGCCCAACGGCTCGATGGAGCCGTTAAGCCCTCAGGAGGCCGATGACACCGACTATGGTCTGATGTCCGGGGAACGCATCCAGCCGACCGACCTGCAGAAGGAGATGCGTGAATCGTATCTGGCCTATGCCCTGTCGGTGATTGTGGAGCGCGCGTTGCCGGACGTGCGCGACGGCATGAAGCCCGTGCACCGCCGCGTGGTGTACGCGATGTACGACGGCGGCTACCGCCCGGATCGCGGATACAACAAGTGCTCCCGTGTGGTCGGCGACGTGATGGGCAAGTACCATCCGCATGGCGACTCGGCCATCTACGACACATTGGTGCGTATGGCCCAGCCGTGGGCGATGCGCTACCTGTTGGTGGACGGTCAGGGCAACTTCGGCTCCCCCGGCGACGACCCGGCTGCCGCCATGCGTTACACCGAGTGCCGTATGGCGCAGCTGGCGATGGAGATGGTGCGCGACATCGACAAGGACACCGTCGACTTCGTGCCCAACTACGACGGCAAGACCCAGGAGCCGACCGTGCTGCCGGCTCGCTTTCCGAACCTGTTGGTCAATGGCTCCTCCGGCATCGCCGTCGGCATGGCCACCAACATTCCCCCGCACAACATGCGCGAGGTGGCGGACGGCGTGCACTGGGCGCTCGACCACCCCGACGCCAGCCGTGAGGAACTGCTGGACGCGCTGATCGCCCGCATCAAGGGTCCTGACTTCCCCACCGGCGCGACCATCCTCGGCCACAAGGGCATCGAACAGGCGTACCGTACCGGTCGCGGCCTGATCACGATGCGCGCCGTGGTCAACACCGAGGAGATCAAGGGTCGCATGTGCCTGGTGGTCACCGAACTGCCGTACCAGGTCAACCCCGACCGTCTGGCCGCGTCGATCCGCGAGGCCGTGCGCGACGGCAAGATCCAGGGCATCGCGGACATGCGCGACGAGACCTCGGGCCGCACCGGCCAGCGCCTGGTGCTGGTGCTCAAGCGCGACGCGGTGCCGAAGGTGGTGCTCAACAACCTGTACAAGCATTCGCAGCTGCAGCAGACCTTCGGCGCGAACATGCTGGCGCTGGTCGATGGCGTGCCGCGTACGCTGTCGCTGGACGCGTTCGTCCGCCATTGGGTGAAGCACCAGCTGGACGTCATCGAACGCCGCACCCGCTACCTCAAGCGGGAGGCCGAGGAGCGCGACCATATCCTGCAGGGTCTGCTCAAGGCGCTGGACGCCATCGAGGAGGTCATCCGGCTCATCCGTTCCAGCCAGGGCCGTGAGGATGCCCGGCCGAAGCTGATGGAGTTCCTGGACATCGACCAGGTCCAGGCCGACGCCATCCTGTCGATGCAGTTGGTGCGTCTGGCCAACATGGAGGCGCAGAAGATCCTGGACGAGCATAACGAGCTCATGCGCAGGATTGCCGATTATGAGGACATCCTGGCCAAGCCGGAGCGCCAGCGCAAGATCGTGGGCGACGAGCTTGACGAGATCGTCGCCAAGTACGGCGACGAACGCCGCACGCGCATCCTGCCGTACTCCGGCGAGATGAACGTGGAGGATCTGATCGCCGAAGAGAACGTGGTGGTCACCGTCACGCACTCCGGCTTCATCAAGCGCACCAAGGCCGACGAATACCGCGCCCAGCACCGCGGCGGCAAGGGTATCAAGGGCGCCAAGCTGCGCGAGGACGACGTGGTTGACCACTTCTTCCTGACCTCGACGCACAACTGGCTGCTGTTCTTCACCAACAAGGGGCGCGTCTACCGTCTGAAGGCGTACGAGCTGCCCGAGGGGTCGCGCGACTCCAAGGGTCAGCATGTGGCCAACCTGCTGCAGTTCGCGCCCGGCGAGTCGATCCAGACCGTGCTGTCGATCCCGAACTACGAGGTCGCCAAGTACCTGGTGCTGGCTACTCGTTCCGGCAAGGTCAAGAAGACCGCGCTGGCCGAGTACGATTCGCCGCGTCAGGGCGGCCTGATCGCCGTGCGCCTGATGGCCGACGAGAACGGCGAGAACGCGGACGAGCTGATCGGCGCCGCGCTGTGCAACGCCGAGGACGACATCATCTTGGTTTCGCGCCACGGCATGAGTCTGAAGTTCAAGGCGGACGACGAGCAGCTGCGTCCGATGGGCCGTCAGACCGCCGGCGTGCAGGGCATGAAGTTCCGCGACGGCGACGAGCTGCTGGCCATGGATGTGGTCTGGGGAGACACTGACAAGGATCTGCTGGTGGTCACCGACGAGGGCTTCGCCAAGCGCACCGCGATCAGCGAATACCGTCTGCAGGGCCGTAATGGCTTCGGCGTCAAGGCCGTGCAGCTGACCGACGAACGTGGATCCCTGGTCGGCGCGCTGGTGGTGGACGAAGTCGATCAGGTCATGGCCATCATGCGTTCCGGCAAGGTGATCCGCTCCGATGTGTCCGAGGTCAAGCGCACCGGTCGTACCACGCAGGGCGTGACCCTGGCCAAGCCGGACAAGGGCGACGTGATCATCTCGATCGCCCGCAATGCCGAGCAGGACGACGACGAGACCGACGAAGCGCCGGAACAGTCCGAAAAGGGGCAGTCCCAGCCTGTTGAGATTGTGCAGACCGGCCCGGACGGCGAGTAATCGTCCTGAAACACTGGTAGCGTCACGTACAAGAGCTTGATTTCCAAGGAGCAACGATGAGTGAGAATCCTGAGGATCAGAATCCCGAGGTGGATGAGGTCGTCGACTATATGGACGACCAGCAGGAGTCGGCCGCTCCGCGAGTGGCACGTTCCGTCTCCAATCAGCCGTTGATCAGCGAGGAGCAGGAGCGTGAGCATTCCGGTGGCACGATTCCCTCCCGTCCGGTGCGCCGTCCCGCGCCGAGGGCACGTCGCATGAGCCTGTCGCTGACGCGCGTGGATGCCTGGTCCGTGGCCAAGGTCACGTTCATGCTGTCGATCGCCGCAGGTCTCATTCAGATCGTGGCCGCCGGCCTGCTGTGGGCGCTGCTGAATGTGGTGGGCGTATTCGACCAGATCACCCAGCTGGTCTCCACCACCGGTCTGGATGCCAGCGGACTGGATCTGGCGAACGTGTTCTCGCTGAGCACCGTGCTGTCGGCCGTGACGATCTTCTCGATCATCGAGGTCGTGATCTTCACGGTGCTGATCACCATCGTGGCGCTGCTGTATAACGTGGTCAGTTCGCTGGTCGGCGGCATCCACGTCACCCTTGGCGACGACTGACCGGCATATCTCGATATCGGACATCCCGCACCGCATGGTGCGGGATATTTTTATGCGTGGACGAAGCCGGGTATCAGGTTCGGTTATACACAAAGGGGACTCCCGCAAGTTGCGGGAGTCCCCTAGTCGAGTAGTCGGGCTCTATCGGGCCATGCCGGAGGTCAGCACCAGCCCTGGGCGACCATCGCGTCGGCCACCTTGACGAAGCCCGCGATGTTCGCGCCGGCCATCAGATCGCCTTCATCGCCGTACTCCTTGGCGGCGGCCAGGGTGTTGGCCACGATGGACTCCATGATGCCCTTGAGCTTGGCGTCGGTCTCCTCGAAGCTCCACGCCAGACGGTAGCTGTTCTGGCTCATCTCCAGACCGGAGACGGCCACGCCGCCGGCGTTCGCGGCCTTGGCCGGGCCGTACAGCACGTTGTTGGCCTTGTACACCTCAATGGCCTCCGGGGTGGAGGGCATGTTCGCGCCCTCGCAGACCACGGTGCAGCCGTTGGCCACCAGCGCCTTGGCGGATTCCTCGTCGATCTCGTTCTGGGTGGCGCAGGGCAGCGCGATGTCGCACTTGACGGTCCACACGCCCCTGCAGCCCTCATGGTATTCGGAACCCGGCACGCGCTCGGCGTACTCCTTGATGCGGCCGCGGTGGCCGAGCTTGATGTCCTTGACCACGTCGAGCTGGATGCCGTTCGGATCGTAGATGTAGCCGTTGGAATCGGAGACGGTCACCACCTTGGCGCCGAGGGCCTGAGCCTTCTCGGTGGCGAAGATCGCCACGTTGCCGGAGCCGGAGATCGCCACGGTCTTGCCCTCGAACGAATCGCCACGCAGCACGCGCAGGGCCTCCTGCGTGTAGTAGCACAGGCCGTAGCCGGTGGCCTCGGTACGGGCCAGCGAGCCGCCGAATTCCAGACCCTTGCCGGTCAGCACGCCCGAATATTCGTCGCGGATGCGCTTGTACTGGCCGAACAGATAGCCGATTTCACGTGCACCGACGTTGATGTCGCCCGCCGGAACGTCGGTGAACTGGCCGATGTGGCGCTGCAGCTCGGTCATGAAGGCCTGGCAGAAGCGCATGACCTCGGCATCCGAACGGCCCTTCGGGTTGAAGTCGGAGCCGCCCTTGCCGCCGCCCATCGGCAGCGTGGTCAGCGAGTTCTTGAGGATCTGCTCGAAGCCGAGGAACTTGATCACCGATTCGGTCACGGTCGGGTGGAAGCGCAGACCGCCCTTGTAGGGGCCGATAGCGGAGTTGAACTGTACGCGGTAACCGCGGTTGACCTGCGGCTTGCCCTCGTCGTCCATCCAGACCACGCGGAACTTGACCACGCGCTCCGGCTCGACGAACCGCTCGAGCACGGCGTTGGCCTCATACTCGGGGTGCCTGGCCACCACAGGTTCGAGGGTTTCGAGTACTTCCCTGACCGCCTGCAGAAACTCGGGCTGGTCGCCGTCGCGCTGCTCCACTTGGGCATACACGCGCTTGACATATTCGTTGGTGAACATAGACTCTCCCTACTTTGGGTCATTGCCAAACGGCAATATTCTATGCGGTGGTGCGGCAAGTCCCACGGAACTGTCCAACATCCGATTACCTGGGATGCTCCGCGATGATGTGGGAATGATGGACAATGGGAGTCATGAGCAGGACGAAAACGAATCGGCAGCCCAGCATGGGGGACGTCGCCGCGGCGGTGCGGGTGTCGAAGACCACGATCTCCCGGTATCTGCACGGGAACTTCGGGTATAGGGGCGTGTCGGGGGTGTCGAGGTGGTTGGCGGATTGGGGTGATGACGCCCATAACCACTAGATATGGTGGTTCAGTGTGATATGTATCACTAGAAATAGTGGTGACGTCGCGTGGCTTTCGGGGTACCGTAGGGGACACATCAACCGACAGGATCCAGAAGGAACCGAGGAGTACGCCATGACCGTCATCGTCTACAGCACCCCGCGCTGCCCGCAGTGCAACGCCACAAAACGTCAGCTTGATCGCATGGGTGTGCCCTATCGGCAGATCGACGTGACGGTCGATACCGAGGCGTCGGCGATGCTGCGTGCGGCCGGGTACCGGCAGGCACCGGTCGTCATGGACGGAGACCGCGTGTGGACCGGATACCGGCCGGACCTGTTGCGCACCCTGGCTGAACGGCATGGCGAGGAGTCGCATGCCGCCTCCCATACGACGGCCGCGGTGGCGGCATGAGCGCACTCGTCTACTTCTCGTCCGCCTCCGAGAACACCGCACGATTCGTCGCCCGCTGCCGGTTCGAGGACACCGGCATCGCCGTATACCGCATCCCGCTGAGGGCGGGCGATCCCGCGCTCGTCGTACGCGAACCCTACGTGCTGATGGTGCCGACCTACGGCGGCGGCGACCCCCGCAAGGCCGTGCCCGTTCAGGTCAAACGGTTCCTGAACGACCCCGGCAACCGGACGTGGATCCGGGGCGTCATCGCCTCCGGCAACACCAATTTCGGCGAAGCGTACTGCGCCGCCGGAACCATCATCGCCGCCAAATGCGGCGTCCCGTTCCTCTACCGCTTCGAACTGATGGGCATGCCCGGGGATGCGGACAAGGTCCGACAGGGCGTCATCGATTTCCTCACGAAAGGCAACCACTCATGACCACCACGAACGGCACGGTACCGCCGGCGGATGCCGCCTACGACCCGTCGCACGACTATCACGCGCTCAACGCCATGCTCAACCTGTACGACGCGCAGGGGCGCATCCAGTTCGACAGGGACAAGGCTGCCGAGCGCGAATACGTGACCGGTCATGTGGCGGCGAACACCATCGCGTTCCCCACCACCAGGCAGCGGCTTGACTACCTGATCCGCAACAACTACTACGACGGCGCGGTGTTCGACCGCTACTCCCCCGAGTTCCTGGACCGCTTCTATGCGCATGTGGAATCGTCGGGCTTCGAATTCGGCACGTTCCTCGGCGCGTTCAAATTCTATGCGTCATACGCGCTGAAGACCTTCGACGGTACCCGATACCTGGAGGATTTCCCGCAGCGTGCGGCCGCCGTGGCGCTGGCGCTGGCCGCCGGCGACGAGCAGATGGCCACGCGTGTGGCCGACGAGATCATCGCGGGCCGCTTCCAGCCCGCCACCCCGACGTTCCTGAATCTGGGCAAGGCGCAGCGGGGCGAACCGGTCAGCTGCTTCCTGATCCGCATCGAGGACAACATGGAATCGATCTCGCGCGGCATCAACGCCGCGCTCCAGCTGAGCAAGCGGGGCGGCGGCGTGGCGCTGCTGCTGAGCAACCTGCGCGAGCTGGGCGCCCCGATCAAGCAGATCGAACACCAGTCCAGCGGCGTGGTGCCGGTGATGAAACTGTTGGAGGACTCGTTCTCGTACGCCAACCAGTTGGGCGCGCGGCAGGGAGCGGGCGCGGTGTACCTCAACGCGCACCACCCGGACATCCTGCGCTTCCTGGACACCAAGCGCGAGAATGCCGACGAGAAGATCCGCATCAAATCGCTGGCGTTGGGCGTGGTGGTGCCGGACATCACGTTCGAACTGGCCAAACGCAAGGAACGGATGGCGCTGTTCAGCCCCTACGATGTGGAACGGGTGTACGGCAAACCGTTCGCCGATATCAGCGTGACCGAGGAATACGATCGCATGGTGGCCGACGAGCGCATCCGCAAGACCTGGATCGACGCTCGGCAGTTCTTCATGACGCTGGCCGAGCTGCAGTTCGAATCCGGCTACCCCTACCTGGTATTCGAGGACACGGTCAACCGGGCGAACCCGATCGAAGGGCGTGTGGTGATGTCCAACCTGTGTTCGGAGATCCTGCAGGTGCAGGAGCCGAGCACGTTCCGTGAGGATCTGAGCTACGAGTACGTCGGGCGCGATGTGTCCTGCAACCTCGGCTCGCTGAACATCGCCAAGGCGATGGACGCCGACCTGGGCGCCACCGTGCGCACCGCGATCCGCGCGCTGACCGCCGTGTCCGAACAGACCTCGATGGCTTGCGTGCCGTCGGTGCTGCGCGCCAACGAGGAAGGGCATGCGATCGGTCTGGGGCAGATGAACCTGCACGGGTTCCTGGCCCGCGAACGCATCCAATACGGCAGCGAGGAGGCGTTGGACTTCACCGACATGTATTTCATGACCGTGGCCTACCACGCCTACCGGGCATCGCACGCCCTGGCCGTGGAGCGCGGGCGCGCGTTCGCCTCGTTCCCCACGTCGGACTACGCCAAGCCGGCCGGCGAAGGCAACTACTTCGACAAGTACACCGACGGCCGTCGGTCGCTGGAGCCGCGCACCGAACGCGTCCGGCAACTGTTCGCCGATCGCGGCATCCATATCCCCACGGCGCGGGACTGGGCGGAGCTGCGTGACGCGATCCTGCGCGACGGCATCTACAACCAGTACCTGCAGGCCGTGCCCCCGACCGGATCGATCAGCTACATCAACCACGCCACCAGCTCGATCCATCCGATCGCCTCGAAAATCGAGATCCGCAAGGAGGGCAAGATCGGGCGCGTCTACTACCCGGCCGCATACATGACCAACGAGAACCTCGAATACTTCCGCGACGCCTACGAGATCGGTTGGCGCGCCATCGTGGACACCTACGCCGAGGCCACGCAGCATGTGGACCAAGGACTCAGCCTGACGCTGTTCTTCCCGGACACGGCCACCACGCGCGACCTCAACCAGGCGCAGATCTACGCCTGGCGCAAGGGCATCAAAACCCTGTACTACATCCGCATCCGCCAGCAGGCGCTCGAAGGCACCGAGGTCGCCGGCTGCGTCAGCTGCATGCTGTAACGCCGCGTCCCCATCACACACCGCACACACCCCACCACCCACTACACAGTAGAAACAGGAACCTACCATGGCACCCATCTCCATCCCCCGCCAGCCGCTCAAGCTCATCGACCGCGTCACCGCCATCAACTGGAACCGTCTGGAAGACGAGAAGGACCTTGAGGTCTGGGACCGGCTCACCGGCAACTTCTGGTTGCCGGAGAAGGTCCCGGTATCCAACGACATCCCGGTCTGGCAGCAGATGAGCGAGGCCGAACACACGCTGACGATGCGCGTGTTCACCGGTCTGACGCTGCTGGACACCATCCAAGGCACGGTCGGCGCCGTGTCGCTGATCCCGGACGCGCTGACGCCGCACGAGGAGGCCGTGTACACGAATATCGCGTTCATGGAGTCGGTGCACGCCAAGTCGTATTCGTCGATCTTCTCGACGCTGTGCTCGACCGCCGAAATCGACGAGGCGTTCGCATGGAGCGAGAGCAACGAGCATCTGCAGCGCAAGGCGCAGATCGTGCTCGACTACTACGAGGGCGACAACCCGCTCAAGCGCAAGGTGGCCTCCACGCTGCTCGAATCGTTCCTGTTCTACTCGGGGTTCTACCTGCCGATGTATTTCTCGGCGCACGCCAAGCTGACCAACACGGCCGACGTGATCCGCCTGATCATCCGCGACGAGGCCGTGCACGGGTACTACATCGGCTACAAATACCAGCGTGGGCTTGCGGCGGTCTCCGATGCGGAGCGCGCGTCGATGGAGGAGTACACGTACGATCTGCTCAACGAGCTGTACGACAACGAGGTGGAGTACACGCGGTCGCTGTACGACGGTGTGGGCCTGACCGAGGATGTGGAGAAGTTCCTGCGGTACAACGGCAACAAGGCGCTGATGAACCTGGGCTACCCGGCGCTGTTCCCCGCCGAGATCTGCGATGTGAACCCGGCGATTCTGGCCGCCCTGTCCCCGAACGCCGACGAGAACCACGACTTCTTCTCCGGTTCCGGCAGTTCGTACGTCATGGGCAAGGCCGTCGAAACCGATGACGACGACTGGGACTTCTGACGCGCCCGCTTGCATGCCGTGTCGTCATACAGTTGCGACAACACGTGCGCGTAGCGTCCGCTAGGATGCCGTGTTGTCGCGTGGACATGACGACACGGCATTTCGGTGTGATATGAAGAACCCGCGGAACCGTTGTGGTTCCGCGGGTTTTGTAAGTGGAGCTAGCCGGGTTCGAACCGGCGACCCTCTGCTTGCAAAGCAGATGCGCTACCAGCTGCGCTATAGCCCCGCATCCAGTACAAAAAAGGCGGCCGTAAAAGCCGCTTTCCTGTTCTGAAGTGGGCCCGGGAGGACTTGAACCTCCGACCTCATCCTTATCAGGGATGCGCTCTAACCACCTGAGCTACGGGCCCAAAGTTATCGCACGCTTTCGCGCACAAAAAGACAGCTTACCAGTTCGCCGTAATTTGTCAACCGGCGTGTCGTGCTTTTCGGGGGCATGCCGTTCCCGTATGGTCGTGGAAACTGGCACGGCCTGCCGCGGAGGGCGAACGGCGTAGGATTCAAGACAATGAACGATATGCGATCTCAAGCTGCGCGCCAAACCCGATCGACCCACCCCGAGGTGCTGGTTGTTGACGGTTTGGTGCTGCACGTAACGCGCAAAGCCATCAAGAACATGTATCTGCGCATCAAACCGCCGCAGGGCGACATCGTGGTTTCCGCACCGCTGCGGATGACCGACGGGCAGATAGAACGGTTCGCGCGTGAACGTCGGTCGTGGATACTGGCGCAGCAGCAGCGCATACGGGAGGCTCGGCAACGTCTGGCGGACACGGCCGCGGACGGTGCGTCGCGCGGCGGGGAGCCGGTCGGTTTCATCCACGATGCCGCATCGTGGTGGACGCCGGAGCGCCGGGAGCGCGCCGCGTCGGCGATCGACGCGCGGCTGCCGGCATTGGTGGAGCATTGGTCCGCAGTCATCGGCAAACGTCCGACGCATATCACATTGCGTGCGATGACGACCCGTTGGGGATCCTGCACGCCGCGGACCGGTCGCATCCGGTTGAATCTGCAACTGGGGCTGTTGCCGCCCCAGTATCTCGAATACGTGCTCGTCCATGAGATGACGCATCTGTGGGCCAACGGGCATGGGGCTGAGTTCCAACGCCGTATGACGCAGTATCTGCCGGATTGGCGTCGGCTGCGCCGCGAGCTCAATCGCTATACGGCGGGGTAGGTCGATACGAAGCCGCCGGAGGGCGTCTCCGCATGGATTGCGGAACACCCTCCGGCGGTGTGCGATTCGCGTTCTGTGTATATGGGAACCGCGTCAGGCCAGATGGCTGCGCATGAACCACTGGAACTTCTCCAGCTCCTGCACATGGTCCTGCATGATGTTCGAGCTGACCAGATCCAGTTCGTCAAGCTCGGCGATCGCCTTGCGGTCGTCGACGATCATGGCGTCGTAGTATTCGATCAGCGCCTGCAGGTACTCCTCCGTGGAATGGCGGCCTTCCAGATCGAACGGCTTCCATGTGCGGTTGCGGGTGATCGCGTCGGCGCTGCCGTCCGGTGCGCCGCCCATCGTGGCAATGCGCTCGGCCGTCTCGTCGGCCATGCCGAGCATGGCCTCGACCTGCGGGTCGAGCATCTCGTGCACGGCGATGAAGTTCGGTCCGGTCACGTTCCAGTGCGCATGCTTGAGCACCAGCGCGGCCTCCTGCTCCTGGCTGAGCCGGTTCTGCAGGATTGCGATGGCCTTCTCCGAAGCGGCCTCATCCAGACCGGGAACCACAAAAGTCAATGCCATAACGTTTCCTTTCCCTCGATGGTATGGGTGGTTCCAGTCTACGTGGAACCACCCGGCTGGCGATTACGCTGACGACGTACTGGACGGCCGGCGCGTCATGGTCGGCCCGCGATGGCGCGTGGATTCCGCGGTCGTCCCGTCCCCGCGACGTGCCCCCGATAATGAACCGCACCCCGATTGTTGGACTGAAGAAATTCAGATTCGATGATCGGAGGTG
>ERZ1090862.5-NODE-5-length-124538-cov-61.657407_pt1 | contig 124538 bp, 88 predicted proteins | sample MGYA00478481_ERZ1090862 | MGnify/ENA primary metagenome ERZ1090862 (study PRJEB33644, sample SAMEA5815745) | chicken gut metagenome | biome: Chicken; feature: Gastrointestinal Tract; material: Caecum | place: Ireland | collected 2019-01-01 | study: A study of the... | reverse complement strand
TTTTCGGACTGAAACGACACGCCACAATGGACTACCACAGCTTGACAAAAGACACTGCCCGTTCCCCGACGCGTCGACACGCTCACCCAGTTCACCGGACGCTGGCCGTTGGAGAAGCAGCCGGCGACCGCCGCGATGCCCGTCGGCTCGGTCACGCGCGACTGCCGCCGCGGCAAGACCGGCCACGACTCCCCGTGGATGTTCATCCTCTCCGACGGCGCGCCGCGGTGGTCGGAGGGCGAGGTCTGGGCCTGCCACCTCGCGTGGAGCGGCAACCAGACCTACCGGCTCGACAATCTCGCCGCACATGAGCCGCTGCTTGGCGCCGGCGAACTGCCCGGCCCCGGCGAGATCATGCTGGCGGCGGGGGAGTCGTACCGGGCTCCCGACGTCTGCTTCGCGTATTCCGATTGTGGACTCGACGGAGTGGCCGCTCGGTTCCACGATTGGGTGCGCGCGATGCCCGGGCGCGTGGACCCGGTCGCCAAGCCCCGTCCGTTCACGCTCAACACCTGGGAGGCCGTGTACTTCGACCACGACGAGGCGACGCTCATGCGGCTCGCCGACCGCGCCGCCGCCATAGGCGTGGAGCGGTTCGTGCTCGACGACGGATGGTTCCACCTGCGCCGCGACGATTCCAAGGGACTGGGGGACTGGACGGTCGATCCCGCGGTCTGGCCGAACGGGCTCGACGGACTGGCCCGGCACGTGCACGGCCTGGGCATGGAATTCGGACTGTGGTTCGAACCGGAGATGGTCAACCTCGAATCGGACCTGTACCGGGAGCATCCCGACTGGGTCCTGGCCGCCCCCGAGGCGGTGCCGTGCCGCGGCGACGTCTCGTACCGCAACCAGTACGTGCTCGACCTGGCCAACCCGGACGCCTACGCGCACGTCCACGGGCAGATGGCCGGGCTGATCCGGGACCTCGGCATCGACTACATCAAATGGGACCACAACCGCGACGTCACCGAGCCGGTGCACGACGGACGGTACGGGCTGCACGCGCAGACCGAGGCCTGCTACCATCTGTTCGACCAGCTGCGCGGCGAATTCCCCGGTCTGGAGATCGAGAGCTGCGCGTCGGGCGGCGCCCGCACCGACACCGGCATGCTGATGCACGCGGACCGCGTCTGGGGGTCCGACTCCAACGACCCGCGCGACCGCATCGACATCCAGCGCTGGACCGAACTGGTCGTGCCCCCGAAGATGATCGGCGCCCACGTCGGCCCGTCGCCCGCGCATTCCACCGGCCGCGCGACCGACCTGTCCTATCGCGCGGCCGTCTCGCTCACCGGATGCTCGGGGTTCGAATGGAACATCCTCGACTGCGACGACGAGCTGCGGAGCCTCGCCGCGTTCGTGGCGCTGTACAAGGAGCTGCGCGGCCTGCTGCATACGGGGCGCGTCGCGCACGCCGACCTGCACGACCCGGCCTGGCGCGCCAGGGGCGTGACGGACGCCGGAAGGACGCATGCCGTCTGGACCGTCGCCACCGTCGACACCCTGCGCGCCGCGCTGGCCGAGCGGCTGCGGATAACCGGGCTCGCCCCCGCGCGGCGCTACCGCGTGCGCCTGCGCACCGAGGTCGGCGAACCCCGCTGGGGATGGGTCACGCCCCGCTGGCTCGACGCCGCGCGCCATGGAGGATTCACCGTCCCCGGACGCCTGCTCGGCGAGATCGGCCTGCAGCTGCCGCCGCTGTGGCCGCTGCAGGCGATGATCCTGGAGTTCACCGCGGAATAGGCCGCGCCGGCGTCCGGGCGGCGGCATTACGACGTCCTTGGACGGCGTGGCGACGCCACGGCTATGATGTGCGGCAAAGACGACGACGGTCGGAAGGAGCGCGCCATGATTCCGAACCCCTCCCATCCGGTGGACCCGGATCTCACCCCTCGCGCGAGGGCGCTGTTCGACGCCCTGCACCGGGTCTCCGGCGAATTCACGATGCTGGGACACCAGGACGACACGTTCAGCGCGCATGCGCGGGAGCGCGACGGCTCCGGCTCCCCGGCCGACTCCGACGTGCTGGCCGTCGCCGGGGCGTACCCGGCCGTATGGGGATTCGACCTCGGCCGCATCGAACTCGGATGGTCCGTCAACATCGACGGCGTGCCCTTCGACGACATCCGCCGCGAGATGCGCCGCGCGTACGCCATGGGCGCGGTCGTGACCGCCAGCTGGCATGCGGTGAACCCGGTCACCGGCGGCGGATACGGGGAGAACACGGCACCGGGGTCGGTCGCCGCGGTGCTGCACGGCGGCGACCGGCACGGCGAGTTCCTGGGATGGCTGCGACGCGTGGCCGCGTTCCTGGGGTCGGTGACCGACGAGCACGGCGAACCGATACCGGTCGTGTTCCGTCCGTACCACGAGCACACCGGCGACTGGTTCTGGTGGTGCGTCGGCTCGCCGCTGCGCCCGACCGACACGGGCGCGGGGCGGTACGCCGAATTGTGGCGCATGACCGTCGGGTACCTGCGCGACGAGTGCGGTGTGCACAACGTGCTGTACGCCTATGCGCCGGACCGCAGCCGCATCGACATGGCCACCCCGGCGTCGCGCGAGCACGGTTATCTGTTCTGCTATCCGGGCGACGGCTACATCGACGTGCTGGGCGTCGACGACTATTGGGATTTCGGCCGCGGCGACCCGCCGGCCACCCCGCGGGACCGGCACGCCGATCTGGTGGACATCCTCACGCTGGTCGGCCGTCTGGCCGCGGAGCACGGCAAGCTCGCCGCCGCCACCGAGATCGGGTCCCCGGGCGCGTTCGCGGCGGAGTCGGCGGAGCCGTGGAGCGGGTACCTGCTGTCGGCCCTGACCGCGAACGACGATGCCAGACGCATGCTGTGGTGCCTGCCGTGGCGCAACTCCGCGGACGCGGTCGGCACCACGGCGTACGGTACGCCGGCCCCGGACTCGCCGTACGCGGCGGACTTCCGGGCCTTCGTCCGCGACGGCGCCATCCGTCTGGCGGACACGCTGCCGCCGCTGTACTCCCGATGACGTCGGTTCCCCGGCGTCCCGGTCCGTTCCCGGCGTCCTGGTCCGTCGGCCGGCGTTCCATCTTCCGTCGGCCGACGGCGCCCGTCAGTACCAGCCGAACAGCGACCTGCCCTCGTCGAGGGCGGAGATCGCGTCCATCTCCGCGTCGGTCAGCGAGAAGTCGAACACGTTGATGTTCTGGCGGAGCCGCCCGCGCTTGGACGACTTCGGGATCACGCCGATGCCGAGCTGGATCAGATAGCGCAGGGCGACCTGCGCCACGGTCTTCCCGTGCCCCTCGGCGATGTCGCGCAGCGTCGGCTCCCGGAAGATCGGGCGGCGTCCCTCGGTGAACGGCGCCCACGCCTGCATCATTGTGCCGTGGGCGGCGAGCGTCCGCTGCAGGGGGCGCTGCGCGTGGTAGACGTGCGCCTCCACCTGGTCGACGGCCGGGACCACGTCGCAGGTCTGCAGCAGGTTCTCGTACATCAGCGACTTGAAGTTCGACACGCCTATCGCGCGCACCTGCCCGCGCTCCAGCGCCTCCTCCATCGCCCGGTACATGGCCGGCGACTGGTCGTACGGCTCGTGGATGAGCCGCAAGACTGGCGGCCCCACTCGTATTTGGCATCATCGAAAGGGCCTTCTATGGAATTGTCCATCACCCGCGACGGGCTGCGCCTGCACGCCCTGCTTGAATGTCCCGGCCATGACCGGCCGTGCCCCATCGTGGTCATGTGTCACGGGTTCGGCGGCAGCATGGACGCCTATCCGGGCAGCCTGTACCAGCGGATCGCCAAGCGGCTCGTAGCCCGCGGTATGGCCGTGCTCCGCTTCGACTTCAACGGTCATGGGCGTAGTGACGGCAAATTCTCCCACATGGACGTGCTCAACGAGATCGAAGACCTCATCGCCGTGCTTCGGTACGTGCGCTCCCGCACCGACGTGACCGCCATCCGTCTGCTCGGCCACTCCCAGGGCGGCGTGGTGGCCGGCATGGTCGCGGGCCTCTACCACGACGTCATCGACCGGCTGGCGCTTCTGGCGCCCGCGGCCACGCTCAAGGACGATGCGCTCGCCGGCACCTGCATGGGGCGGCGGTACGACCCCGACCACATCCCCGACATCGTCAAGGTGCCCGGTGCCGGTGAAGTCGGCGGCCACTACTTCCGCATCGCCCAGCTGCTGCCCATCTATGAGACGACGGCCCGATTCACCGGGCCTTCGTTGGCCATCCACGGGCTTGCCGACGACATTGTGGATTCCAAGGCTTCGCGCCGCTATGGCGAGATGATGCCCAACTGCACGGTCAGCCTGTATCCGCGTCTAGACCACGGAATCAACGGCGCGGACGGCGACAAGGCGGTTGAAGAGGTCGTCGACTTCTTGAGCGTCTGAATAGGGGTTCGCACTACCTCAAGGATTAATTTCAGACCCCTTGGAAAAAGCACCCTGTGATTTTCAACGTCGAGGTAGTGCGAACCTACTTTTCCGTGCCGTGCGGTCAGTGCCGCCATAATCCGGAGGAATAGCGGTCGAATCGAAGGCACGGCGGTACACTGGCAGTCGATTGCAAGGAACGAGGGGCTCATGAGGAACATCAACGTGCGGGTTACGGTGACGTTATTGGTCGTCGGTGTGGTTTCCGGCTTGTTGTCCGGCTTGTTCGGCATCGGCGGCGGCACGGTGATCGTGCCCGCGCTGGTGCTGGTCGGTCTGACGCAGCGGCAGGCCGCGGCCACATCGCTGGCGGCGATTGTGCCCACATCGATCTCCGGTGTGATCTCCTATGCGACCGCTGGCGATGTGGACTGGATCGCCGCGTTGCTGCTGGCCTGCGGCATGGTGACAGGCTCGCAGATCGGCAGCTGGCTGCTCTCGCGGCTGCCCGAGGTGTTCCTGCGCTGGTTCTATGCGGCGTTCCTGGTGTTCGTGATCGTCTCGCAGGTGGTGTTCACGCCGTTGCGTGATTCGGCCATTCATCTGCATGTGGTGACGGGCATCCTGCTGGTGGCGTTGGGCGTGGTGATCGGCGTCCTGTCCGGTCTGCTGGGCATTGGCGGCGGGGCCGTGGCCGTGCCTTCGCTGTCGCTGTTGTTCGGGGCTTCCGACCTGATTGCACGCGGTACGTCGTTGTTGGCGATGTTCCCGAGCGCAATCGCCGGCACGGCGGCGAATTGGAAGCGCGGCCTGGTGTATCTCAAGCATGGTCTGATCATCGGCATGTGCGCCGCCGTGACGGCGCCGTTGGGCACGATGCTGGCCGGTATGATCACGCCGCGCATGGGTGCGAACCTGTTCGTAGCGTATCTGGCGGTGCTGTTTATTCGCAGCGTATGGACAGCGTTGAAGGTGACACCCGGGGTCAATATCCCGAAGTTGCATGATAGGTGAACCTGGGCAGGATTGCGGAGAACGCCATGCTGCCGGAATCATATGATGGCACTGCTGGCATCTGGCGGCGAAGGGGCTGATGGCCGGATGTTGTGTGTTAATCAGTTGCGGTCCGTCGGCACGCCGGTGGTGCCGCGCAGCACGGGCGTGGTGGGGATGGTGATATGCGGATCGTCCAAGGGCTTGCCTTGCAGCAGATCCAGGACGAGCCGCGACGCCTCGCGCCCCAGCATCACCGGGTCCTGATGGATGGAGGTCATGTCCTGGATTTCGGCGAACGGGTTGTCGTCAAAGCCGATGAGCGACATCTGTTCGGGCACCTGGATATGCTGCCGGCGCAACTCGTTGAGGATGTGGACCGCCATCTCGTCGGTCTGCACGCATACGCCGGTGGGTCGTTGCGGTGCTGCGAGCAGCGCCGCAACATTGCGTTGGGCGACCTCGGGCGTCTGGCGGAATTGGTTGGCCTCGTCCGGCGGGGAGATGTAGAGGTCGTCTTCGCAGTATCCGAGTTCCAGGGCGGTTTTGTAGAAGCCCTCGCCGCGCAGGTCGGTGCTGTAGTCCAAGTCGGGCGGGATGAGATTGCCGATGTAGGCCAGCCGCTCGTGCCCCAGCGAATGCAGGAGCTGAACGGCTTGACGCATGCCTTCGATGTCATCGATGCGGACCGAGGCGTTCAGCCCCTCCACGTCAGGGTTGTTGATGCCGACCAGCGGCATGTCCAACGAGGCGAGTGCGGTTCGGAATGCGGCGTCGAGCGTGAACGAGGTGACGATGATGGCATCGACGTCACGGTTGCTGGGCAGCGTCTCGATGAGTTGGGAGAGTTCGGCGCGGTTGGTGACGAACGAGGGGACGATGTCGTACCCTTCGGGGGAGAGGATCTCGATGGCTCCCTGCAGGACCGACGAGTTGAACCAGTTGTTGAGTCCGCCGGAGACCAGCAGCAGGATACGATGCGTTTTGCCGGAGGCGAGCGATGACGCGCTCTTCGAGAGGGTGAACCGCAGTTCGGCCGTCGCGGCCTCCACGCGTTCCCTGGTGGCGGGCGCCACGTTGGTCAGCCCGCGCAGGGCTCGGGAGACGGTGGCCTCGGAGACCCCCGCGAGCTTGGCGACGTCCTGGATGGTGGAGCGTGCCATCGGTGTACCTCCTTGCTGCGGTAGTGATTGTCCCTTCCATGATATCGGTGGGGCGCTGAGAAATGTCAGCGTTTACATATTATACGACAAAACCCGGTATCCGTGTGGTTGGTGGCCGGGTTTGACGTGATGCGACACGCCGTTTGACTCTGCTTGTATGCAAGCGCTATCATCGAAGTCACCACAATTCGCTATCCGGTTTCAAGGCTGAAAATGGCGGATTGTCGAAGACAAAGCTGATAACTCAAGACATCGGTCGTTATGGATATGTCGAGATTTGCATAGTGATGTGCATGTGCCTTGCAAAGAATGCAAGCGCTCTCACATAACAGGCGACACCGCAGAAACAGGAAAGGAGAGACGGCGATGGCCAACGTGACCGACACCGTGCGGACGGTCGGCGAGACGCGCCCCGACCGGTCCGAGCTGGACTGGTGGCAGCAGGCCGTGGTCTACCAGATCTACCCGCGTTCGTTCAAGGATTCCACCGGCTCCGGCCTGGGTGACCTGAACGGCGTGACCGAGAAGATCGACTACCTGGCCGAACTCGGCGTGGACGCGATCTGGCTCAGCCCCTTCTACCCCAGCCAGCTGGCCGACGGCGGCTATGACGTGGACGACTACCGCAACGTGGACCCGCGTCTGGGCACGATGGACGACTTCGACCGACTCGCCGAAGCCGCGCATGCCCACGGCATCAAGATCGTCGTGGACATCGTCCCCAACCACTCCTCGAATCTGCACGAATGGTTCCAGGCCGCGCTCAAGGCCGGCCCCGGCTCGTCCGAACGCGACCGCTACATCTTCCGCGACGGCCGCGGCGAGCACGGCGAACTGCCGCCCACCAACTGGACCGCCAGCTTCGGCGGCCCCGCCTGGACACGCGTAGAGGACGGTCAGTGGTACCTGCATCTGTTCACGGTCGAACAGCCCGACTGGAACTGGAACAATCCGGACGTGCGCGAGGATTTCCTCAAGACCATCCGCTTCTGGGCCGACCACGGTGCCGACGGCTTCCGTGTGGACGTGGCGCACGGCCTGGCCAAGGACCTCGACCGCGACGACCTGGACGACTACCCGATCCAGGCCCCGTTCCTGCCCGACGACGGCAGCTACCCGATCTACGACCGCAACGAGGTCCACGAGATCTATCGCGAATGGCGCAAGGTCTTCAACGAATACGATCCGCCGCGCTTCGCCGTGGCCGAGGCCTGGGTCAACCCCAAGCGCCAGTACCTGTACGCCAGCCCGGACGAACTCGGCCAGGTGTTCAACTTCGAGTACGCCAAGAAGAACTGGATCCGTGACGAGATCCACGAGGCCATCGAAGAGGGGCTGGCGGCCGCCGAGGCGTCCGGCTCCACCGCCACATGGGTGATGAGCAACCATGACATCCCGCGTCATGCCAGCCGCTACGGCCTGCCGCAGGTGCCGGCCCGCGTGCACCACCAGATCGCCATCGATTGGCTGCTGCGCGACGGTGCCTCCTACCGTGAGGACCGCGAGCTGGGCACCAAGCGTGCGCGTGCCGCCATCCTGCTGGAACTCGGTCTGCCCGGTTCCGCCTACATCTACCAGGGCGAGGAACTGGGCCTGTTCGAGGCCGCCGACATCCCGTGGGACCAGCTTGAGGACCCGACCGCGTTCCACACCGTCCGCGCCGGCGCGCAGAAGGGACGCGACGGTTGCCGCGTGCCGCTGCCGTGGGTCGCCGACGACTGCCGGGACACCGGCGACGGCCCCTACGATCACACCGGTTCCTTCGGCTTCTCCCCGGCGCGCAAGACGCCCGGCGCCGGCGTCACCGCGGATATGGAAGACCAGTCGGCGGAACCGCCGCACCTGCCGCAGCCGCGTTGGTACGCGCAGTACGCGGTCGACGCGGAGGAGAACGACCCGCACTCGATGCTCAACCTGTACCGCGCCGCCCTGCGGCTGCGCCATCGCGTCATGCCGAACGACACGGAACTGGTCTGGCTGGACCAGGACGCGGCGTCCGACGTGCGCGACGGCGCCGACGGCAACAAGGGCGGCGTCGTCGCCTACCGCCGTTCCAACGGCTGGGCGGTATTGACGAATTTCGGGGCGGAGCCGGTGGCCCTGCCCGAAGGAGAGGTGCTGCTGGCCTCCGGCGAGCTGACCGGGGACGGTCGGCTGCCGCAGGACACCAGCGTCTGGATGATGCTCGACTGAATCGGGCATCCCGCCGGGTCCCGGGGGCACCGGGATCCGGCCGACACCATCATCCGGTCCGGGCGGCGCAGCCCGACCGGGCCTCAATGAAGAGAAAGCGAGAGAACGATGATCAGTATGGTCGGCAAGTCCATACGGCGATGGTGGGCGCTCTTCGCGCTGCCGACGTGCGCGGCGTTCGCCATCGGCTTCGTGGCGCCGTTCATCATCGGCATCTATCTGAGTTTCACCGACTTCACCACCGTGACCGACGCCGAATGGGTGGGTTTTGAGAACTACGCGGGCGTATTCAGCGACCCGGAGTTCCTGCACGCGCTATGGCTGACGGTGCTGTTCACGATCGTGACAACGATCCTGATCAACGTCGCCGCGTTCTTTGTGGCCTACATGTTCACCAAGGCCATGAAAGGCGCGAACCTGTTCCGTTCGGTGTTCTTCATGCCGAACCTCATCGGCGGCATTGTGCTGGGCTACATCTGGCAGCTGCTGCTCAACGGCGTGCTGGCCCACTGGGGGCGCTCGCTGACCTACTCGGCCACCTACGGCTTCTGGGGCATGGTCATCCTGGTGTGCTGGCAGCAGATCGGCTACATGATGGTCATCTACATCGCCGGCCTGCAGGCCCTGCCCACCGACGTCATGGAGGCCGCCGCCGTGGACGGCGCCAACTCGCGCCAGACCCTGTTCAAAGTCACCCTGCCGCTGATGATGCCCAGCATCACCGTCTGCTCGTTCCTGACCGTGACCAACGGCTTCAAGCTCTTCGACCAGAACCTGGCTCTGACCAACGGTGCACCGAGCAACATGAGCGAGATGCTGGCGCTGAACATCTACCGCACGTTCTACGGACGCATCGGCTTCGAGGGCGTCGGCCAGGCCAAGGCCGTGGTGTTCTTCATCATCGTGGCCGTGATCGCCGTCATCCAGAACAAGCTGACCACCCGCAAGGAGGTGACCGCATGAACAAGAAGATGAAGCACGGGGGTCTGTGGACCGCGATCTTCACCGTGGTCTCGCTGGCATGGATCTTCCCGATCGTGCTGGTCGTCATCAACTCGTTCAAGTCCAAGGCCTACATCAGCTCCGACACGTTCAGCATCCCCACAGGGGACATGTTCGTCGGCTTGGAGAACTACGCGCGCGGCATCGACCGTACCGATCTGATCGCCAGCTTCGGGTGGACGGTGGTCGTCACCGTCGGCTCGGTGGCGCTGATCCTGCTGTGCACCTCGATGTGCGCCTGGTGGATCGTCCGTGTGAACAACGTGTTCGCCAAGGCCATCTACCTGCTGTTCCTGTTCAACATGATCGTGCCGTTCCAGATGGTCATGTTCCCGCTGTCCAAGATCGCCGACAGCCTGGGGCTGAACACCCCGTGGGGCCTGTGGATCGTCTACCTCGGCTTCGGCGCGGGTCTGGCGGTGTTCATCTTCACCGGCGTCATCAAATCGCTGCCGGCCGAGATCGAGGAGGCCGCGATGATCGACGGCGCCTCCGTGCCGCGCACGTTCTTCACCATCGTGGTGCCGATGATGAAGCCGAGCATGGTCTCGGTCGCCATCCTGCAGACCATGTGGATCTGGAACGACTTCCTCCTGCCGTACCTGACCCTGGACATGCGCAAGTACAAGACGATGTCCATCGCCATCCAATACCTCAAGGGCGGTTACGGCTCGGTCGACATGGGCGCGATGATGGGTTGCCTCGTGCTCGCCATCATCCCGATCATCGTCTTCTACCTGTTCTGCCAGAAGTACATCATCGCCGGCGTCACCGCAGGCGCGGTGAAGGGCTGAGCGTGATTCCGGCCCAACACAATCGTCATCTGATAACCGAAAACCAACAAACAATCAAGGAGAAACAATGGTAACCATGAAGAGAGGCGCCGCCGCAGTCGCCGCCATCGCACTCGGTCTGACCGGTCTCGCCGCATGCGGTACGGATTCGGCCGACGACCAGGGGCATGTGTATTTCCTCAACAGCAAATCCGAAATCGTCGACCAGCTGGATCAGCTGGCCTCGATGTACACCGAGGAGACCGGGGTCGAGGTCGAGGTCCAGACGGCGACCTCCGGCACCTTCGACTCCACGCTGACCTCGGAACTGGCCAAATCCAACGCTCCCACGATGTTCAACATCGCCGGTTACGACCAGTTCGCCAAGTACATGGATTATCTGGAGCCCCTGACCGACACCGACGTGTATGATCTGCTCACCGAAGACGGCAAGGCGTATTCGTACGCGGTGGACGGCGAGTCGTATACGCTGCCGTATGCCGCCGAATGGTATGGCATCATCTACAACAAGGCGATCCTCGAGGATTACTGCTCCAAGAGCTATGCCGTGATCGACAGCGTCGATGACATCACCGACTATGACACGTTCAAGTCCGTCGTCGAAAGCATCCAGGAGAACAAGGACGACCTCGGCCTGACCGGCGCCATCACGTCGCCCGGCCTCGATGCCTCCGACGCATACCGTTTCGTCGCGCACATGTCCCGTATCCCGCTGTTCTTCGAATACCGTGATAACGACACCACCTTCATGCCGGAGATCAAGGGCACATACCTCGACAACTATAAGGATCTGTTCGATCTTGAACTGGAGAGCAGCCCCACCGAGCCCGGTCTACTGAGCTCCAAGACCTATGACGACTGCACCGCCGAATTTGCCCTCGGCCAGGTGGCCTTCTACCCGAACGGCGTGTGGGCCTACTCGGGCATCAAGGACAACGAGGTCGCCGATGAGGACCTCGGCATGCTGCCGTACTACATGGGCATCGAAGGCGAGGAGGAGTACGGCCCCGCCGGCGTGTACGACGCCTCGTGGGCGGTGAACAAGAACTCCGACGAGAAGGACAAGCAGGCCACCCTCGACTTCATCGAATGGATGGTCACCGACGACGAGGCCAAGCAGATCCTCGCCAAGGATTGCGATCTCGCCGTGCCGTTCACCACGTTCGGCGACAACGATCAGCCCGACAATCCGCTGACGGCTGCCGTCAAGGCCCAGTTCGATGCGGGCAAGATCGAACTGCGCAGCTTCACGGTCCCGAACCAGCAGTGGCAGGATAACATCACCAACGCGCTGGTCGAATACGCGCAGGGCACCGGCGAATGGTCCGCCGTCAAGGACGCGTACGTCAACGGCTGGGCCACCGAATGGGCCACCAATGAGGAATCCCTCGGCATGCTGCCCCAGGCCGAGGCGTTCAACGCCGAAGGCTGATCCACCTTATCCACTCCGGTGACGGGTTCGTGCCCGCAGACGTCCGATCGGCGCCAGCGGGCACGAACCCCGTCCTGTCCGACCGTCCATCGTCTCGCGAACGCAAAGGAGCGTATATCATGACCACGTTGTTCTCACAGGATTCCGCCCTGATGCGGGGCATGTCCTACCTCACCGACGCGGTGTGGCTGACCATCCTGACCGTGGTGGCCTGCCTGCCGGTGGTCACGATCGGCGCGGCATGGTGCGCCTCCTATGAAACGGCTCGCACGCTCGGTTCGGGTGAAGGACATATGACCCGCCGGTTCGCCGATGCGTTCCGCTCCAACCTCGTCAAGGCCACGGGCCTCTGGCTGGTCATGGGCGTGACCGGCGCCGCGATCGCCGCCTCCTGGGTGTTCATCCAGATCACCCCGCTGCTGGTCGTCAAATTCGCCGCCACCATCCTCTGGGCCATCATGGCCGTGTGGGTGTGGCCGCTGCAGGCGCGGTTCGAGAACCCGGTGGGCCGCACCCTGCGCAACGCCCTGCTCATCGGTATCTCCCAGATTGTGCACACGATTGCGGTCGTGCTGGTCTGGGCGACGTTCGGAGTGCTGTTGGCGGCCTCGCTGATGCTGTTCCCGCAGGGACTGTTCCTGCTGGTTCTGCTGGGGCCGGGGCTGGTCTCATTGGCGCACGAGGCGATCCTCCGTCCGGTGATTGCCTCCTACTCGGCCGGTCCTTCCGCTGCAGCGCGTTCGTGATCCTGCACCGAAAGGGTCAGATGGGAGGTCCGAAGAGGCCCTTTTGGCGCAGCGGCACCGTAATCCTGCAGCAAATGGGCCAGATGCGAGACATGAAGAGGCCCTTATGATGCAGTGGCTTCGCGCACATGCATCATAAGGGCCTCTTTACGTACGTGGTCTCAGCCGGAGGCGCTCCGCCGCCGGCCTTCGCCGTGGATAGGCGCGCCTCGCCGCCGCGGATGGGCGGGCTCGCCCGGTCAGCCGATCTCGGGGCGCAGCAGCACGTTGAACGTGAACCGTTCCTCGTCCAGCCGGTACCTGGCCTGCAGCTCGGGGCCACAGCTGTTGGAGCCGATGCCGCTCTGCATGTAATCCACGCAGACCACGGTCGACCCGGACGGTTCCAACTCGTGGTTATGAGCCTTGGCAGTCATCTCCTCGGCCGTGTAGGGCAGCGCCTGGAAGTCGAACGGTTGAGCGGCATAGATGCCGAGCGTCATATCATCACCGCAGACGCGCGCCCAATCGCAATCGTGATGGTTACCGTTCTCCTGCGGCTTGATATACGGCTCGAACAGCGTCTGCGGGGTGCCGGAGAACACGCCATGCCAGCTGGCGCGGCGCTTGTCCACGTAGCTCTCCAACGGGCCCAGACCGCAGTAGCTCACCCGGTCCATCGTCCGCGGCAGCAGCATCCGCAGGCCGAACCGCGGCAGGAACGGCATGCGCGTATCGCGCTCCACGGTCATGCGCAGATCCACCGAACCGTCCGAGGCGATCGTCCACACGGCCTTGACCGTGGCGATCCGCTGCACCACCGGCGCCACCACGCCCATCGTCACGGAGACGCGCGCCACACCGCCGTCCGCGGACCACGCCATATCGTAGGCGCGGGTCGCGGCATGATCGTACCGGGCGGCGAACCACTGCGCCTTGACATACTGGTCGTTGTCGGTCGGGGCGCGCCAGATGTCGATGCTCATCGGCTCGTCGAGCAGGCTGTGGTTGCCGACCGTCATCGTGTCGAACAATCCGGTGCGCCGGTCGAGCACATGACGGAACCGCGCGTTCTCGATCACCAGCGTCGCCCCGCGCTCCGCAACGGTCGGCTGCATGGTGTTGGCCTTGCCCGCCGCGTTCGCTGCCCGGACCACCGTCTGGTTGCGCGGGTCGGCCGTCTGTACCGGCACCTCGTCGAATCCGAGGTCGAACCCGGCCGGCAGCAGCTCGTCCGCCGCCTTCAGCGAATAGCGCACCACCAGCGTGGCCTTGCCCTCGTCCGGTATCGCGTCGACCAGACGCGGCACCGCCACGTCGGCCTCGCCATGCGGCGGGATCGACGGCACGCGCGGCGTGGACATCCAGATCGGCTCGCCGTCGCACATCAGCTCCACATGCATCGTCATGTAGCGGGCCAGATCCGTGAAATCCATATAATTGTGAAGCGTCAGCGTGCCGGTCTTCTGGTCGAAGGCTGTCACGCGCGCCGGACGGTACGCGTTCTTGAACTCCTTGAGGCCCGTGTGCGGCGTGCGGTCCGGGTAGACCAGTCCGTCCATGCAGAAGTTGCCGTCATGCGGGTACTCGCCCGAGTCGCCGCCGTACGCGTACACACGGCGGCCGTCGGGCGCGGTGCCCCGGTCGATCGCATGGTCGCACCACTCCCAGATGAACCCGCCGGCCAGCCCGTCATACCGCTGGATCAGCTCGAAGTAATCCTCCAGATCGCCCGGGCTGTTGCCCATCGCATGGCAGAACTCGCACAGCACGTACGGCCTGGTGCCGTTCGCGCCGTCGTCGCCGTTCGACCCGTCGCCCTGCGGACCCTCGTCGGAGAAATACTGTTCAATCGACTCCAACGTGGGGTACATGCGGCTGTGCACGTCCAGGTTCGAGAAATCGTAGGTCTTGCCGTCGTCCACGTAGCGCGCCGACTCGTAGTGGGTCGGCCGCGAGGGGTCGAAGCGCTTCGTCCACGCCAGCGCCGCCTCGAACGTGCAGCCGTACGCGCACTCGTTGCCCATCGACCACATGATGATCGACGGCCGGTTCTTGTCACGCTCCACGCAGCGGCGCACACGGTCCACGGTGGCGTCCGTGAACTCCGGATTGTCGGAGATCATCCGGTTCCAGCGTTCGAGCGCGGCCCGCTCCGACATATCCGGCGCGACCACGCACGACGCGCCATGGCTCTCGTCATCCGCCTCGCCGACCACGTAGAAGCCCAGCCGGTCATACAGATCGTAGAAATGCGGCGCGTTCGGGTAATGGCTGGTGCGGATCGCGTTGACGTTATGCTCCTTCATCAGTTTCAGATCCCGCATGATCTGCTCCTGCGCGATCACCGGCCCGGTCACCGGATCCGAGTCATGCCGGTTCACGCCATGCAGCGTGACCCGCTGCCGGTTCACCCGCAGCACACCGCCCTCGGTCGAGATCTCGCGGATGCCGATATGGTCCACAATCGTCTCGCCGGCCGTCTCGATCACGACCGTGTACAGGTACGGGGTCTCCGCGCTCCACAGGTGCGGGTCGTCGACGATGAACGTGGCGGTCGCACGCGCAACGAAATCGGAACCCGCATAGTCGGTGCCGTCGCCGTCCGCGGTCGGCCGCGCGGGAGCGGGGGAGCCCGCCGCATCCGTCGGCTCGGCCTGGACCTTGGCCAGCGTCTCGTTGTACTCGTTGAGCAGCGTCACCGTCACCGGCGTGGTCGCGCCGTCCAGGAAGTCGAACGCGATGCGCACCGTCGCATGGCCGGCCTCCGGCACCGCACCATCCTGCGCTGTCTCGCGCCAATCGATCTCGGTGCCCACCGCATAGTCGCGGATCGCGGCGGCGGGGCGGTCCAGCAAGTAGACATCGCGGAAGATGCCGCTCATGCGGAACTTGTCCTGATCCTCCAGGTAGCTACCGTCGCACCACTTGAGCACCAGCACCGCCAACGTATTCGCGCCGTCCGCCAACACGTCGGTCACATCGAACTCGCTCGTGGCGTGCGAGACCTGCGAATACCCGACGAACACGCCGTTGAGCCACACGTAGAAGCAGGAATCCACACCCTCGAAATTCAGGAACGACCTCGGCGCGGCGGCATCACGGCGATGCTCGAACGTATGCAGGTACACGCCGCACGGATTGTCCTGCGGCACATACGGCGGATCGAGCGGGAACGGATAGTTCACATTCGTGTACTGATGCCGGTCGACCCCATGGTTCTGCCAGACCGACGGCACCGGAATCGACGAATACCCCGCGGCGCGCAGCTCGTCCGGCCGCGGCTCGTCCGATACGCCCAGCGAGTCGATGAACCCGCGGTCATGGAACGCGGGCAGACCGGCCTGATGCCGACGCGAGACCTCCGCGTCCAGATCGTAGATGCTGGCGTAATAGCGGAACATCCAATCCCCGTTCAGCAGCGTGAACCGGTCGGAATCCGCACGGCGCTCGCCGACGGTGTCGGTGCGCGTGGAGGCGGGGATGAAATAGACCCGGTTCGGCATGGTGCCGACATGCAGGGTGTGGGGGTCCTCGTAGTGGCGGGGGATGAACATGCGTGTCTCCTTTGAACGGCCGTGTTCGGCACAACCGCGGTTGGTGCGACTGTGGCCGGCGCGACTGCAGTTGGCGCGACCGTGGTTGGCACAACCGCGTGATTGTGGTGTGGCGGATGTTTTCGTTACCATCCATTATCCGCATGCCATGGCGTTCGGCGCGCGCGATGTGAGGTTGCCGGGGTTACGGATTTGTGATTGTTGGGTATAAGGCGGTGGGCTCGTGGATGGCACCGGTTGATGCGGGGTTGTCAACGGTTTACAACGTTGAGATAATGGCGGGGAGTGCGACGAAACGGAGGCGATATGGGTGTCGGCGAGATCGTGTTGGAGGCTGTGATCATCGTGCTATGCGCCGGGGCGGGGGCGATGACGTTGCTCAAGCCCGACTGGATCTGGAGGCTGGGCGTCCGGCTGTCGCTGTGCAAGGGCGAGCAGCCGGACCGGACCTATAAGTCGGTGATCTGGATTGCGGGCGTGGTGCTGGTGGCCATCGCCGCGGTGCACCTGGTGACCACCGTGATGCGGCTGGCGATGTAGCCGGCTGCATCGCCGGTGTTTGTGGTACAGAACCGTTCAGGCGTGTGGTTGATGGTTCCGTACCACATTGGCGTGGTGAGGAGCCCTAGCGGCGCCGTTGCGTGACCTGATAGGCCACCAGCAGCACGGCCAGCCAAATCACGCCCGCCACCACGGCGATCCGGTAGCTGGCGGAGAAGCACATCAGCACCACGATCATGGCCAGGAACGCCAGCACCACCCACGGGGTCACGCGGGCCGCCGGCAGCTTGAACGCGATCGCGTCCAGCGCCTCCCGGCCGCTCTTGCCGGCCAGCGCCGAATCGTGCGGCGAGCCGCCGGCGGCCACCACGCGGCGGAACTTCATCTCGGTGATCATGATCATCGACCAGTTGATGATCGCCGAGATGGTGGCGATGCTCATCAGATAGTTGAAGGCGAACTCCGGCCACACGAACACCACCACCACGGCGATCACCGTGATCGCCGCCGAGGTCAGCACGGCCGCCACCGGCACGCCGTGGAAGTTGAGCCGGCCCAGGAAGGCGGGCGCGTTGCCCTGGCGTGCCAGCGAATACAGCATGCGCGAGTTGGCGTACAGGCCCGAGTTGTACACGCTCATCACGGCGGTCAGGCACACGAAGTTCAGGATCCCGGCGGCCACATGCACGCCGATCGAATCGAAGATCTGCACGAACGGGCTGGATTCGCCGTCGATCATGTTCCACGGCACCACGGCCATGATCACGCCGAGCGCCACGATGTAGAAGACCAGGATGCGCCAGATCACGCCGTTGGTGGCCTTCGGGATGGTGGTGCGCGGATCCTCGGTCTCGCCGGCGGTCACGCCGATCAGTTCGGTGCCGCCGAAGCTGAACATGACCACCACGAGCGCCATCAGCAGACCGGTCCAGGTGCCGTCGGCGGTGCGCTGCATGACGCCGTTCGGCAGGAATCCGCCGTCCAGCGCGAACCAGTTGGCGAAGCTGGCGCGGATGCCGGAGTCGGTGGGCAGATTGAACGCGATGACCGCCACGCCGCCGACGATCATGGCAAGCACCGCCACGATCTTGATGATGGCGAACCAGAACTCGATCTCGCCGAATTTGCTGACGCCCATCAGGTTGGCGGCGGTGATGACCACCAGGAAGAACGCGGCCGACGCCCACTGCGGAATGTTCGGGAACCAGTAGTTGACGAACGAGCCGACCACGGACAGCTCCACCATCGAGACGAGGATGTAGTTGAACCAGTAGTTCCAGCCGGAGACGAACCCCGCGCGCTTGGACCAGTAGCGGGTGGCGTAGTAGCTGAACGCGCCCGCCTTCGGGTCCTCCACCGACATCTCGCTCAGCGCGCGCACGATCATGAAGATGGCGATGCCGCCGATCAGGTAGGCGAGCAGGATGGCCGGGCCGGCCAGCGAGATCGACTCGCTGGAGCCGTAGAACAGGCCCGTGCCGATGGCGCCGCCGAGCGCGATGAGCTGGATGTGTCGGTTCTTCAGCGACTTGCGCAGCGACGGCGGTTCCTGGATGGTGACGTCGCTGGCGGAGCCGGCTGGAGCGCCGGCGTGGTTGGTGTTGGTCATGGGTGGCTCCCCTCTCTGCCGGCCGAATGCCGGTTGAACGGCATTGTAAGCAGCGGGAGGCGACGCGACCCCCGTGCGTCCGCTGGATGGGCGGGCGGCGGGCGTCAGCGGGCGGGCAGGGCCATGGTGGTGATGATGCGGGCCACGGTTTCGGGGGGTGCCGTGGGTTCGGAGGCCAGCCAGTGCTGGAGCAGGCCGATGCTGCCGGAGACGGCGAAGTGCATGCGCATCTCGGCCTCCTGCGGGTCGGTGCCTTGCAGCTGTGTGGCCAGGTCGATGCGCCCGTAGATCAGGCCGAGCAGCTGCTGTTGGAATCTCAGGTCGGCCTGCGGGCTCATCAGCACACGCAGATGGCTGCGATTGTCGGCGATGTACCGGCAGACGTGTTCGATGACGCGGCCGACGCTGTCGGGATCCGGCCGTTCGAGCAGTTGCTGGAGCGTGCCGTTGACCCAGTCGATCGTGTCCTCCTCGATGTCGCGCAACAGACTGTCGAGATCCGGATAGTGGGCGTAGAACGTGGATCGGTTCACGTCGGCCCGCTCGCACAGCTCGCGCACGGTGATTCGTGCGAGCGGCTTGTCCGCCAGCAGTTCGATGAGTGCATCGCGCAACGCCCGCCGCGTGTACTGCGTGCGGCGGCTCTCGACCAGCTCCCTTGCCATGGCGTCTCCCTCGCCGCTAATCCGACAACTCGCAACCCGACTGTCGGTTGCCAAACCGACACTGTGTTGGTTTACTGGATAGTATAGCAGTTCCAAGCATGGTCCGGGAGGTGCGCGATGGCATACATCGAATTTGACAAGGTGGTCAAGGAATACCCCTCCGGCGGCAGCGTGATTCGCGCGCTCGACGAAGCCAGCTTCACGGCCGACGAAGGCCGCCTGACCGTGATCCTCGGCCAGTCCGGCGCCGGCAAGACCACCGCTCTGAACATCCTGGGCGGCATGGACACCGCCACCTCCGGCCGCGTGGTGGTGGGAGGCCGGGACATCACCGGCCTTAGGCCCAAGGAGCTGGTCGGCTACCGCCGCAACGACATCGGCTTCGTCTTCCAGTTCTACAACCTGGTGCCCAACCTGACCGCGCTCGAGAACGTGGAGCTCGCCTCCCAGATCTGCCCCGACCACTTCGACCCGGCCGACACCCTCGGCAAGGTGGGGCTTGCCGACCGTCTCGACAACTTCCCTGCGCAGCTGTCCGGCGGCGAGCAGCAGCGCGTCTCGATCGCCCGTGCCATCGCCAAGAAACCCAAGCTGCTGCTGTGCGACGAACCGACCGGCGCCCTGGATTACGAGACCGGCAAGGAGGTCCTGCAGCTCCTGCAGGACATCTGCCGGGACGAGGGCATGACGGTGATGATCATCACCCACAACTCGGCGCTCGCCCCGATGGCGCACAAGGTAATCCGGTTCCGTTCCGGCAAGGCGACCGGCGAGGAGATCAACGAGCATCCGATGCCGATCGCCGACATCGAATGGTAGGACGGTGGTTGCGATGAGTGTGAAACATTCCGTGAAACACTCTCGTCGAAGCGTGAAACAACCTGTGAAACACGTTGCGCTCGCGTATGTCAAAGACACGACGCGCTCCTGGCTGCGCGGTTGGAAGCGATTCCTCTCCATCGCCGTTATCTCGTTGCTCGGCGTCTCCGTACTCACCGGCATCTACGCCGGCTGCCGCGACATGTTCCTGGCCGCCGACCGGTTCTACGACGGGCAGGGACTGCACGATATACAGATCCTCTCCACCTACGGCCTGACCGACGACGACATCGTCGCGCTGCGTCGCATCGACGGCGTCGACACCATCCAGCCAGAACGCACGCAGAGCGCAACCACCGACGTCGCCGGCACCGACAAAAGCGTCACGATGACCGAAATCGGCGTGGAAGGCCTCGACCTGCCCTACCTGCAGGAAGGCAGGATGCCCGCCAAAGCCGGCGAGGTCGCCGTCACCGAGAAATACCTCATCGACTCCGGCCACAGCATCGGCGACACCATCACCATCACCCCCGCCGACACCGCGACCTCGTTCGGAGTCGATCTGTCCGATTCGGGGGATTCGAATGGAAACGCCACTCAAGCCGGGACTGAAACGAACGAATCGGGGGATTCGGACGAACGGCAGGAGACGGCTACAGCCGACGCGAACAAATCGGGGGATTCGGACGCGAACGGGGAGCCCGTGGATGACGAAACCTCGCCGCAATTCCCCACCGAGCTGATCATCACCGCACAGGTGCTGGACCCCAAGGACCTGACCAACCCCACCGGCTATGTCACCTCCGCACTGCGCAGCCCCACCACCGCCGACTACGTGTTCTTCGCCCCCAGCAGCGGCATCACCGGCAACGTCTACACCGCCATCAGCCTGACCGTCGAGGGCGCCGCCGAACAGGACACCTTCGGCGACGAATACGACCGCATCGTCGACGAAGTCATCGACCGCATCGAACACACCGTGCAGGACGACCGGCAGCAGGCCCGCCGCCAAAGCATCGTCAACGAAGCGCAGCGCCAACTCGACGACGCCAAAGCCGACGCCTACGCCCAACTCGACGACGGCCAGCGACAGATCGACGACCAACGCGCCACCCTGGACGAGAACCGCCAGACCCTGGCCGACACCCGCAGCCAACTGGAATCCGCGCAAATCGAGATAGCGGACGGCGAAACCCAGATCGCAACCGCGCGCTCGCAGATCGCCGCCGGTCGCCTGCAGATCACCCAAGGCCGCCAGCAGATCAACGAAGCCCGCACGCAACTGAATGCCGGCAAACAGCAGCTCGCCGACGGCCGCGCGCAGATCGATGCCGCCCAGCAGCAACTCGACTCCGGGCGCGCGCAGGCCGAAAGCGGCATGGCCCAGGTCGAACAGATGCTGACGCTGGCCCGGCAGGCGCAGACGCTGGTGAACGGCATCCCCGACCCCGGGCAAATCGACGAGGAGACCTGGAACCAGATCGTGGAGGCGTTGGCCGCCGCCGGCATCCCCGTGGATCCGACCGTACAGCCGGGGGACGGCCTGGCGTCGATCAAGACGCAGTTGACCGACGCCATCACACAGCTCGAGAATCGGCGTCAGCAGGCCCAGGACGCCTTGGATCAGATCGACGCCGGCCAGGCCGAACTCGACGCGCAGAACGCCACGCTCACCCAGAAGGAGCAGGAGACGGCGGCCGGCGAGGCCGAGCTCAACGCGCAGGCGTCCACGTTGGAGGCCAACGCCACCGCGCTCGAACAACATGCCACGCAACTGGAGACGCAGGCCGCCACGCTGGCTACGAACAAACAGCAGGTGGAGGATGGCCTCAAACAAGTCGAGGATGGCGAGGCGCAACTGGCCGATGGCGAGCAACAGCTCAAAGGCGCGCAGGCCGAACTCGACGAACAGCGCGCCGCGGCCGATGAGGAATTCGCCAAGCAACAGCAGACCATCGATGACATCGCCGCCGCCCGCTGGTATGTGCAGAATCGCTCGTCGATCGGCGGTTACTCGTCGCTGGATTCCGACGTCTCCTCCATCGAGACGCTCGGCTACGCGTTCCCCGTGGTGTTCCTGCTGGTGGCCGTACTGATGAGCCTGACCACGATGACCCGCATGGTGGAGGAGGAGCGCGGCCTGATCGGCACCTACACCGGGCTGGGCTACGGGAACCTCACCATCGCCTCCCGGTATCTGCTGTTCGCGGTGCTCGCCTGCCTGATCGGGGGCGCGCTGGGTCTGCTCGTCGGGTTCCTCGGCATCCCCTCGCTGCTGCTGGTGGTGTTGGCGAACATGTATGTGATCCCCGGCATCACGCTCGAATACGACTGGCTGTACGGCAGTCTGGGCATCGCGCTGTTCGTGGTGGCCGTGCTGGTGGCCACCGCCGTGGCCTGCGCGGGCGAGCTGCGGCAGACCCCCGCCCAGCTGATGCGCCCGAAGGCCCCGAAGGCCGGCGCCCGTGTGCTGCTGGAACGCATTCGGCCGCTGTGGAAGCGGCTGAGCTTCCTCAACAAGGTCACGGCGCGCAACATCTTCCGCTTCAAGAGCCGCCTGATCATGACCGTCGGCGGCGTGGCCGGCTGCACCGCGCTCATCGTCTGCGGCTTGGGCATCAACGATTCGGTCGACGCGCTCGGTCCGAAGCAGTACGAGGACCTGTACCGCTACGACCTGCTGGTGGTGGCGAACGACGCGGATGCGGATGCGATGGCCGATCTGGTGTCCGGTAACGCGGATGTGACCGATACGATGCGCGTGCGCCTGGAAAGCGGCGAGCTCGCCAACGATGATGGCAGCGCCACGATCCAGCTGATGGTGATCCCGGACGGCGGCGGCGAGGACCTGTCCGAGATGGTGGAGCTTGAGGATGCGGAACACGGGCGCGCGGCGTTGACGCTGGCCGACGACGGGGTCGTCGTCGCGCAGTCCGCGGCGAACGCGCTCGGCGTGAAGGCCGGCGATACGGTGTCGCTGACCGACGGGAACATGCGGCATGGCGAGGTGACGGTGACGGCCGTGAACCGAGGCGTGATCGGTTCCGACGTGTACATCGGCGAGGAGGCGTACCGGCAGGCGTTCGGCGACGACTCGCCGCTGACGTGGAACGCCATGTACGCGCTGTTCGACGGCGACGGGGACGCCCAGGTGGCCTACGCGGAGGAGCTGCAGGACGATCCCTCGATCCTGACCGCGATGAGTTGCGAGGATATGCGCCGCAGCTTCCGGTTCGACCTGATGGCCGCCGTTGTGGCGCTGATCATAGGTCTGGCGGGCAGCCTGGCGTTGGTGGTGCTGTTCACGTTGGCCAATACGAACGTGTCCGAGCGCGTGCGCGAGATGGCCACGCTGAAGGTCCTGGGCTTCACCGACCGTGAGGTGCATACCTACGTGAACAAGGAGATGATGATCCTCACCGGTGTGGGCATTCTGGTCGGGCTGCCGCTGGGGCGGTTCGTCTGCGGGCTGCTGACCGCTGCGCTGAGCATGCCGGGCATCTATTTCGAGGTTGAGGTGCGCTGGTGGAGCTACCTGATCGCCGCGGCGGCCACCTTGGTGTTCGCGCTGCTCGTGCAGCTGATCACTAACCCCGTTCTGGACCGCATCGATCCGGTCAGCTCGCTGAAGTCGGTGGAGTAGATGCGTTCCGGCGCTTGCGGACGCGACCGGTGACGTCGCCGAATACGGCGCCACCGGCCGCGCGCGTAAGAGGAACGTGGGGCAATATGGGGCGCATCGCGGAACGTAACACGCATTGTTTACATGTACCCGCTACACTGCCACCCATGGCAGAGACACGGGAAGAGTTGCGGCCGCGTTCGTCGGCGGCCGGCACGGCCGGGCTGGACTCGGTGGAGGCGTTGGATTCCGATAACGAGATGGAACGCGGCCTGTCCAACAGGCATGTGCAGTTCATCGCGATCGGCGGCACGATCGGCACCGGTCTGTTCTTGGGGTCCGGCAAGTCGATCAGCCTGACCGGCCCGAGCATCGTGTTCGTGTACATCCTGGTCGGCGTGGTCATGTTCCTGCTGATGCGCGCCATCGGCGAGATGATGTACCGCGACCCGAGCCAGCATACATTCATCAATTTCGTGGAACGCTACCTGGGGCGCGGCTGGGGCAAGTTTGCCGGGTGGTCGTACTGGGTGGCGCTCGTGCTGCTCGGCATGACCGAGATCACGGCCGTCTCCACGTATTTCGTGACCTTCTTCGAGACCTTCGGCATCGATGTGAGCGCGTGGAAATGGCTGATCGAGGCCTGTTTCCTGGTGGCGCTCGTGGGCATCAACCTGATTGCCGTCAAGGTGTTCGGTGAGGTGGAGTTCTGGTTCTCGATGATCAAGATCACGTTGATCGTGGCGATGATCGCCACTGCCGTGGTCATGATCGTCATCGGCTACCACTATCCGTCCGTGCAGATCCATGGTGCCGACGCGCCCACGCCGGCCGGTCACGCCGGGTTCGACAATATCCTGGATGGGTTCTCGATCGCCCCGAACGGCTGGCTCGCGTTCCTGATGAGCTTCCAGATGGTGTTCTTCGCCTACGAGATGATCGAGTTCGTGGGAGTGACCGTCTCCGAGACCAAGAACCCCCGTCAGGTGCTGCCCAAGGCCATCAACCAGATCATCGTGCGCATCCTGATCTTCTACGTGGGCGCGCTGGTGGCGATTATGGCCATCGTGCCGTGGCGCAACTTCACCGCCAACGAGGACGGCTCGTTCGCCTCCCCGTTCATCATGGTGTTCCAGTACGCGGGTCTCAACTGGGCCTCGGCGCTTGTGTTCTTCGTGGTCATCACCGCCGCCAGCTCGGCGTTGAACTCGCTGCTGTACTCCGCCGGCCGCCATCTGTACCAGATCGCCTCGGAGTCGCATTCGCCCACTCTGCAGAAGGTCGGCGTCGTCTCCTCGCACAAGGTGCCGGCACGCGCGATCCTGGTCTCCGCGGCGCTGATCATGCTCTCGCCGGTCATCAACGCGTTCCCGCAGGTCTCCAGCGCGTTCGTGCTGTTCTCGTCCGCGTCCAGCGCCGTGTTCCTGTTCATCTACATCCTGACGATGGTGGCGCACCGCAAGTACCGCCAGTCCCCGGACTTCGCCGCCGACGGGTTCGTCATGCCCGCATGGCGGGTCACGAACACCATCGCCATCGCGTTCTTCGTGTTCGTGTACGCCACCCTATTCCTGGCCGACGACACGCGAGGCTCAGGCATAGCGGGCCTGGTCTGGCTCGTGCTGTTCGGCGGCTACTGTCTGCTGCACGAGCACTTCCAGAACCGCGACCTCAAGGGTGCCTTGGGCCGCTGACGACCCGGATGATGCGGAAATGCATCTTACGCCTGGCCTATGCGCGACGTCGCAGCCGGTGCACCTGCGGGGGGGGGGGCTACTCGCCATGGGCCGATGCCCCGAAGGCCTCGTCGATCTGCTCCTGGGTGGGACGGGCACCGTCCGGGCCGCATAGCGATAGGTAGGTGGCGAATTCGTTCATTCGGTCCACGAGTTGACGGGTGTGCTCCTCGCCCATCTGGGAGAACACCCAGCAGACGGTGGAGCAGAGCACCTCGAAGTTGCGTTGGTCCGCGGCCCGACCCGCCTCGGTCATGTTGACCAGCGTGACGCGGCGATCGTTCGGATCGGTTGTGCGGGTGATGAACCCCTTCTTCTCCAGGGACGCGAGCACCGCGGAGATGCGGCCTGATGTGGTGTCGGCGGCGGCGGCCAACTGTGAGGGCGTGCGTGTGCCGTGCACGGCCAATTCGTGGAGGACCAGCGGCTCGCCCTTGGTGCTGTGCGTGAGCCGTTCCTGCATGGAGGCTCCACGGCCGCGCATGTGCTCGATCAGCTCGTCGAGCGCTTCCTGTTCGAATCCCATGATGTGACGCCTCCCTGCCGGATATCTACCCATGGTACCGTGTCTTGCGGCACCGCTCCGGGTGTTTATGCGCGTTTGCGCAGGCGATGGGCCTGCTTGGGCTGAGGGCAGGTTGGGGTGTGTTGGGGCGTCATCCGGTGAACAGCGTGCCGGGGAAATGCCGGCTGCGGGTGGCGACGCGATCGGTGCGGATCGTGACGCAAGCGAAATCGAAGTGTTGGGCGAGCCGTTCCGGGTCGGTGAGGAACAACGCCGTGGCCAAGCCGTCCGCCAATGCCGTGGGGAAGTATCCGCCGGCGGGACGGTTTGTGCTGCGGGCTGTTCCGCCGGGGCGCATGTCCACGACCGCCCAGGTGGCGGCCATATCCGTGACCGGCAGGCCATCCACCGCGTTGAGCAGGTGATGCACCTGTTCGTCGCCTGCCGTCCGCCAATGGCGACGGCTCGGCGCCGAAGCGGCGATGGCGGCGTGATCGATATGCGCGATACCGACGGCCCGGCTGGTATCGTGCGGGTCCTCCAGCGCCACGGTGATTGGGGGCGATGTGTGCGCCAGGATGTCGCCGCCGGCATCGATGACGAAATCCGGTGCGTATCCCGGTCGTACGGTCGTCTGCTGTGTCAGCATGGCTGCGATGAGATCGACGAGATACCCCTTGCCGCAGGCGCCGAAATCGAGATGGACGGGTCTTGCGGTGACCAGTGTGGTGCCGTGGCGTTCGACGTCATGGCACCAGGTCGGATGGGCGACCCAAATCCGTTGGGAATCCGACGTTCCGGTTTCGAAGGCGAGATCGGGGCCGTACCCCAAGCGTGCCAAGGCGGCGCCCACGCAGGGGTCGATCGCGTCATCCGTCGCCTCGCACAGTCGGTCGTAGAGGTCGAACAGCGGTTCGCACCAGTCCGGAAAGTCGAAACTGCCGCCATGTGCGGCACCGGCCATCGCGGCGAGTATCGAGTCGGATCGGAACCGTGACAGCGTGCGTTCGTACTCGTCGACGAACGCACGTATCGACGTGTCGTCCATGGGGGCCGTCGATTGGACGACAAGACCGGTGCCCAGCGTGTCGGGCAGAATCAACGAGTGGGGAAACACCATGCCGGCCATCATAGAATCGCCCGGACGGACGCGCCAGATGTCCGCAATATGAGACAAATAACAGCGTATTGTGGGCTCGCATTACCTCGTAGCGAGCCAAAAGTCAAGTCTTTTCATTTCGGATAACACCCCATAGGTTGAAGTACATCGATCCGCAACAACCTGAAGGGGCCCGACATGACCAGAACCATGACCCGAATCGGTGCCGCACTGCTCGGCCTGATACTGACGGCCGCCGCCGCGCTGTCGCTCATGATTCCCGCAGTCGCGGACGAGCCGGCCGACCCCGAATCATGGATGCAGATCGCCCAGACAATCGTCGCGGACCTCGACGCAGGCGTCGCCGAATACGTTGACGGCGACCACGCAGGCGCGGCCTCCGCGTTCAACGTCGCATACAACACCGACTACGTGGCCTCCAACTTCGCCAAGGTCGTCAACGACACCATCGGCGCGGACCGATACCAGAACCAGCGCCGGCAATTCCAGGATCTGCAGCGCCTCGTCTACCAGCAGAATCGCCGGACCGATATCGAGACCCTGAGCGACGCGCTCGCTGACGATGTCAGGGAATGCGGCGCCACGTTGGATGGGAACGGTGAACTGAGCGGTCCGCGCGACTACGCGCGGATGCGCGAGGAACAGACCGCCAAGGAACGCGAGGCGTTGGATGCCGCCAAGGTGCACAAGAACGAGGGCATCGGCACCCGCTCCTGGTCGGATGTGGCCACGGAAATGGTGTCCGTGCTCGACGATTCGCTGGCCGCCAGCGAATCCGGAGACGGGGAACGAGGCGCGGAACTCGTCAATGAGGCCTACTACCAGTACTACGAAAAGCTGGGGTTCGAGAAGAACGTGATGAACGCCATCGGCGGCAGCCGCGTCTCCAAGGTGGAAAGCACGTTCAAGGAAAGTCGTAAGGCCATGGTCGCCGGAGACGCCGCGGATGCGAAAGCCCATGTCGACGAGTTGAAGACGATGCTCGTCGAGGACGCCGCAGCGTTGGACGGCGGTGCCGGCAGCGAGGTCGGCGGGTTCACGCGCCTGATCACCAGCTCGTTCGGTCAGGCGTTCCTGATCCTGATCCGCGAGGGACTGGAGGCCCTGCTCGTCGTCGCGGCGATCATCGCTTATCTGGTCAAATCCGGCAACCGCCGTCTGGTGCGGTGGATCTACCTGGGCGTCGTGGCCGGCCTGGCCGCATCGGGGGCCATCGCCGCGGTGTTCATGGCGTTGTTCGGTGGCAGCGGACCGCAGCAGGAGATCATGGAAGGCGTGTGCGCGCTCGTGGCGATGGGCATGCTGCTGTACACCAGCAACTGGATGCTCAACAAATCCAGCGTCGACGCGTGGAACCGGTACATCCGGGCCAAAACCGAAGCCGCCGTCGCACGCATCGGCGGCACGGCGGGCACCGACCCCACACCGGAACGTCTGGGCGCGGCCGGCATCGTCTCGCTCGCCCTGCTGAGCTTCCTGGCGGTCTTCCGCGAAGGTGCCGAAACGGTGATCTTCTACCAGTCGATCTACTCGATGACACAGGACGCCAGCGGCATGTGGATCGGCGGCATCACCGCGGCGGTTGTGCTGATCGGCGTCTTCCTGCTCATCCGGTTCACATCGGTGCGCATCCCGATCAGACCGTTCTTCATCGTCACTTCGGTGCTGCTGGCCGTGCTTGTCGTGATCTTCGCGGGCGGCGGCGTGCACTCGCTGATCGAAGGTGATGCGCTGGGCGGCATCTACCTGGACGGCTTCCCGACGAACGACTGGCTCGGCCTGTACCCCTATGTCGAAACGCTGGCCGCACAAGGCATTGCGTTGGCTGCCGTGCTCGCGCTGTTCGCCATCGGTGCGGCCAGGCAGGCGAAGACCCGCCGCCGCGCCGAACGGATGGCGTAGGCAACCATACCCCTATCCAACAACCAACCAGAAAGAGAGAACACCATGACCACCAAGAAAACGCTGGCAACCCTGCTGGGCCTGTTGCTCGCCGGATCGCTGAGCATGGCGACCGCGGCGTGCGGCGATACCGGTGACACAAACACCGACTCGGGTGCCGACGCCGCATCTCAGACCGAGGGTGCCGCCGACACCGCGGATACCGGTGCCGGCTTCGAGGAGATTCCGATCGGCACCGATGTGGAGCTGGAGGGCGAGATCAACGCCGCCGCGGTCTATTTCCAGCCGATTGATATGGAACCCGCCGGCATGGGCTTGAGCGCCGCGGAGTCGAACCTGCATCTGGAAGCCGACATCACCGCGCTGGAAGGCAACGATCTGGGATATGGGGCCGGCGATTTCGTGCCCGGCCTGACCGTGGACTACGTCATCACCGACAAGAACGATCCGTCCAATACGCAGGAGGGCACGTTCATGGAGATGGTTGCCTCCGACGGTCCGCATTACGGCGGCAACATCGCCTTGGACAAGGACGGCGAATACACGCTGACGTTCAAGATCCACTCCCCGGCCGAGAACGGCTGGATGCTGCACACCGATCCGGAGACCGGCGTGACCGGCCGCTGGTGGAACGAGCCGCTGGAAGCCACCTTCGACTGGGACTACACCGTCCACCAGTGGTGACCGCTCGCCCGCTGAGGGCGGGATTGCGGCCATTGGCCGCACTTGAGAGAAGACGAACGAAAGGATGATCATGCTCGGGCAATTCAACCAGGCGCTTTCCGGCACCATCGGCCCATGCCTGCTGGTGATGAGCCTGAGCGTGCTGCTCACCGTAGGGGAAGGCCGTAACCGGCCGGCCAGTCGCCGGTGGCGCGCGATCGGCGTCGCCATCGGCCTGGCCGCGGCCGTGGTCTTCGCCATACTGCGCGGCACCGCCATCCTCAATCGGCGGTCCACCGTGAACCTGCCGACGCTGATCCTCGGTGTGATCCTCGATATCGCACTGATCGCGGTAATCGTTCGCTCCCAGGGCATCGTCGAACGGTGGCGTCGGACATCCGCAAGCCGTGTTTCCGCAGACGAGAAGGATGATGCGTCGGTTCGTCGCGCCCGTCTATGGATGAACGTGGCAAATGGCGTCGCCGCGGCGGATATCGCGGTCACGATATTCTTCGCGATGCCGGACGTGATCCTGCAGCTGACGAATTTCGTCGACACCGGCGACTCGCCGTTCACCTCCGATATGCTGCTGCGCGCGTTGGGCTTCCTGCTGGGCATCGGCATGGCATTAATCGTGGCGGTGGTGTTCCACACCCTGCGCACCCCCGACATCCGCCATGCCTTCACCGCCGCCGCGCTGATCGTCGCCATCCTGCAGTTGGTCATGCACGCCACGGAACTGTTCTCGCTGCTGATGAACATGATGATCCTGGTGTTGCACGGGCCGGCCTTCCGTGTGCTCATCCTGCTGCACAACCACGAACTGTGGATGACCTATGCACAGGCGCTGGCCTTCCTCATCCCCGCCGTCGCCTCAATCATCATCGGCCTGCGCACCACGCCGAACGGATGCCGCCTGCCGGGAGACGCCGCAATCCCGCCGTTGAACGAGGCGGGGGTTCGCGCACGCATCGCCTTCCGCCGTCGAGCCGTGGCCGCCGGCGCGTGGAGCATGGCGGCCGCCATCGCGCTGACAGCGCTGCTCGCATGGGGAACCTACGAACTGAACAAACAGCCGGTCATCTCCGAACCGGAGGAATACTCGCTTGTGGACGGCGTGGCCACCATCCCCTTCTCCCAAGTGGAGGACGGGCATCTGCATCGCTTCGCATACACGGCGGCCGACGGCACCGAGATGCGGTTCATCATCATCCTCAAGAATGGCGGCGCGTACGGCGTCGGCCTGGACGCCTGCGAAACCTGCGGCGACGCCGGCTACTACGAGCAGGACGGCAAAATCATCTGCAAACGCTGCGACGTGGCGATCAACCTGGCCACCATCGGGTTCAAAGGCGGCTGCAACCCCATACCGTTCCCCTACCAGGTCGACGACGGTGCCATCATCATCCACGCCGCCGACCTTGATGCGCTGTCCGCGCACTTCCAATAACGAAAGGAGGTTCCGGTGTTCATCCTGCGCATGATCTTTCGCTCATTCAGCCGGCAGTTCCGGCGACGGCTGCTCGTCGCCATCACCATCTGCCTATCCTCGGCGGTGGCGACGGCCATGCTCGGCGTCGTCTTCGACGTAGGGGACAAACTCAACGAAGAACTCTCGGCCTACGGCTCCAACATCGTCATCGAACCCAAATCGGACGCGGTGGTCGCCGACCTGTACGAGACGGTGGACGGCAGCGACACCGAACCGACCTCCTTCCTCAAGGAAAGCGATATCCAGAAGATCAAAACGATCTTCTGGGCATACAACATCACCAACTTCGCGCCGAAACTCAATCTGCACGCGGACATCACCGCCGGAGCCGGCGGCGATGCCGCAACCGTGCCCGTCGTCGGCACCTGGTTCAACACCACACTGCATCTGGCCACCGGGGAAACCTCGGTCGTCGGCGTACAAGGTATGCGCTCGTGGTGGACCATTAACGGACGCTGGGCGCGGGACGACGCCGACGAGGCGATGATTGGCGCGGATCTCGCCGACCAACTGCACATCGACGCCCCGGGTATGACCATCACCCTATCCCGAGGGAATACGGCGGCCACCGTCACCGTCGTCGGCATCTACGATTCGGGCGACGAGGAAAACGGCGCCGTCTATGTTCCCTCGGCGACGTTGCAGGAACTGAGCGGCCTGACCGACAGTGTCGACGAGGTGGAGGTCAAAGCACTGACCACACCGGAAAACGACCTGGCACGCAAAGTGTCCCGCAACCCCGCGGCCGTCACCCAGGAGGAATGGGAAACCTGGTATTGCACCGCCTACGCCTCGTCGATCGCCTACCAGATCGAGGAGGTGCTCCCCGACGCCGTGGCCAAACAGATCCGCCAGATCTCCGAACTACAAGGCGATGTACTCAACAAGACTCGCGCGGTCATGATCGTCATGACCGGCCTGAGCCTGCTCGCCGCAGCCATCGCCGTGGCGAACCTGATGGCCGCCTCGATCACGGAACGGTCCTCCGAACTCGCGCTGCTCAAGGCGATCGGAGCGACCGACGGCGCGGTGTCGCGGCTCATGCTGTTGGAAACCGCGGTGATCGCACTGATCGGCGCGCTCGCGGGTGCCGGATTGGGTGTCGGCGCGGCGCAGCTGATCGGACAGGTCGTGTTCGCCTCGTCGATCACGCTACGGCCGATGGTGTTCATCCTGGTGGCCGTGCTGATCGCCGCGACCGTGCTGGCCGCCTCCTGCTCATCCATCCGTTCGATCCTGGGAGTACGTCCCGCGGAGGTGCTTCATGGCCGCTGACCGCAATGCCGGGCGTCGTATGACGAACCGGCGCATGTTCCTCACCATGGTGTTCGGGGCGGTATTCCGCCGCCGTTCGCGTGCCATCATGGCCGTGGTCGCCTCGATGGTCGGCACCGTCACACTGTTCGGGCTGGCCGCGATTTGCCTGACCGTGCCGCAACAGATGGGCGACGAGATGCGGGCGTACGGCGCGAATCTCATCGTCACCGGCCCGCAAGGAGGCATGGACGACGACGTCGTCCGTACTGTCGAAACGCAGGTGCGGGCCGCGGCGGAGGCGGACGCGGCGACCTACCGGTATGAAACCGTACGCGTCAACGCGGCATCGTATGTGTTGGCCGGCATCGACGTCGACGCGACGCGCGCGCTCAACCGGCATTGGGTCGTCGACGGCGACTGGCCGAGCGATGGGCAGGTATTGGTCGGTTCGGATGCGGCCGAAGCGATGAGCCTGCAGATCGGCGACACCGTGACCATCGGATACCGCGCGGACAATGCGGGCGCTTCCGGCGACGCCGGCGGCGGAACCTCGTCGGAGGATTCCTCGGGCAGCGTCGCGGGGCAGATGAGGGACGGCCGTGTGTCCACCGACATCCTGGAAACCGACGGCGTCGGGTATCGCGTGGCCGGAATCCTGGAAACCGGCGGCAACGAGGACGGCATCATCTACGCGACCGTGGACGACGTCGTCGCGTTGGCAGGCGACCGTGGTCCGGACGTCATCGAATTCGCCTCACAGGCCGATGACGGGCATCTTGAAGCCCTCGCCGATGCGATCAACGACGGCGAACTGGGCGTGAGCGCACAACGCGTATCCCGGATGACCTCGTCGAACCGCCGCATCATCGCCATGCTGCAGACGCTGTTCTGGTTCGTTTCGGCGGTGGTGCTCGTGCTGACGCTCGTGGGCGTATCGACCACCATGTCATCGATCGTCTCCCAGAGGCGCAATGAGATCGGCCTGCGCAGGGCGCTCGGAGCCACAACGCGTTCCGTGGTGGCCGAGTTCGCCGCCGAATCGGCGTTGTATGGCATGGCCGGCGGCCTGTGTGGTGTCGGCTTGGGGTATGCGCTGGCGCGTGCGCTGTGCCGGATGGTGTTCGACCGAACATTGGATTTCAGCGTGGCGTTGGGTTCCGCATCGGTGGCGCTGAGCGTGGCGGTGGCGGTGGCGGCGTCGACTCCGCCGATTCGGAACGCCACGCGCATTGACCCGGCCGTGGTGCTGCGGGAGGAATGACGGTCCATGACAGGGAAAGGACAAGGCATGTTACTGGAACTCGACCATATCTCCAAGATTTACGGCGAACTCAACGCTGTCGACGATCTGAACCTGACCGTGCCGGAAGGGCAGTGGCTGGCGATCGTCGGCTCGTCCGGTTCCGGCAAAACCACGCTGATGAACATCATCGGGTGTCTGGATTCGCCCAGCCGCGGTTCGGTGACGTTGGAAGGGCGGCGACTGGAGGACTTGAACGCCGCGCAGCTGGCCGACGTGCGCAAGAACGTGATCGGCCTGGTGTTCCAAAAGTTCCATCTGGTGCCGCATCTGACGGCGGTGGAGAACGTGATGGTCGCTCAGTACTATCATTCGGTGGTCGATGAGGCACAGGCGATGGCCGCGCTTGAACGGGTGGGACTGAAGGAGCGTGCCCATCATCTGCCCGCCCAGCTGTCCGGGGGCGAGCAGCAGCGTGTGTGCATCGCGCGGGCGTTGATCAACTGCCCGAAACTGGTGCTGGCCGACGAACCGACCGGCAATCTCGACGAACGCAACGAGCGCATTGTGCTCGACCTGTTCCGCCAGCTGCATGAGCAGGGCACCACCATCATCGTGGTGACGCATGACGCGCTGGTCGCCTCCTGCGCGCAACGAGAGATCATGCTCAACCACGGCGTGCTGGTGGGGGAGCGGTGGAACGACGAAACGGCCCGGCTCGCGTATGAGGCGGCGGGCGGGCGACCGGCATCCACCGGGGCGCAGGTGGAGGGCGCGCAGACCGGGGAGACGGCAATGGCGTTCTCCGACCCGACCAAGGCCGCGAAAACCGGGGCGTGAGTACAGGTGGAATAGGTGCGGCAGCCGGGGACGGAGAGACTGAACCACGCCGGAGGGCCGCGTCGGTTTGTCGGTTCGACAGTAACGGTGTGACGACGAACGGAAAGGATAGGCGATATGGAACGGAACGCAGTGGCGTTTACCGGCCGCGCAATCGGCGTGACGGTGGCCGGTCTGGCGGTGACCGCCGCCCTGTTGGGTGGGTGCGGCGAACCCAAAGCCGTGCCGATGGACGACGAGTTCGCCGGGAATTCCGGGCAGTCGGCGGATTCGGGGATGACAGGAACGGGCACCGCCGAGGATGCGGGCGACGGTGGGGCGTCGGACGGTTCTGATGGCGGGAATGGCGGAGCCCGGCGGGATACCGGCGTCTACGCCGACGGCACTTATGCGGTCAAGGGCCAGTATGGGCCGGTCGGCGAGGACACCATCGACGTGTATCTGACCATTGCGGACGGTGCCGTCACCGATGTTGATGTCGTCGGACACCCGTTCACCACCATCTCCAGGCACCATCAGGAGGCGTTCGCCGAAGCCGTGCCCGGCGTGGTGGTGGGCAAGCCGCTCGAAGGGTTGAAGGTGGACAAGGTGGCCGGTGCCAGCTGGACGTCGGACGCGTTCAACGCCGCCCTTGACGTGGCGAGGCAGGAAGCCTCCGTCGTCCAGTAGCGCGCGGGTCGGTCGCAGCTCATCCGATGAGCTTGGTGCGTTCCAGCTGCTCGCCGAACCGGCGGTTCAGCCCGACCAGCGGCTTGCGCAGCAGCAGGCCGAGCAGCAGCAGCGGCGGCACGAACAGCAGCAGCCTGCCCAGTTCCATCCAATAGTCGTTCTGGTAGATGCCGGCGATCGCGGCGCGCATCGCGTTGATCGCATGCGTGATCGGCAGGAACGGGCTCAGCCGCTGCATGAACTCCGGCAGCACCTGCAGCGGGTACGAGCCGGCCGACCCGGACACCTGGAACACCAGCATCAGCATGCCGATCGCCTTGCCGATGTTGCCGAAACTGACCACCATCGTGTAGATGAAGAACGCGAACACCAGTCCGCCCACCCAGCCCGAGAGCATGAACAGCAGCGGGTGCACGGCCTGCACGCGCAGGAACAGCAGGCTGCCCGCGCAGCTGACCGTGCTCTGCAGCAGCGAAATCAGCGCGAACACGCCGAAGCGTCCCAGGAACACCTGATGCGGCCGCAGCCGGCGGAACCGCCGCCGCTGCTCGTCCGCCAGCGAGGTCCTGACCGCCAGGGCGATGAGGATCGACGCGGTCCACAACGGGATGAACGTGTAATACGGCGCCATGCCCGAACCGAAATTCGCCACCGGGAACACGGCCTTGCGATCCAGTTCGACCGGTGCGGCCAATGCGGAGGCCAGCGAGGACGCGTCCCCGGCGAGCAGCGAACGGACGGCGTCGGCGTCGCCGCTCGTCAATGCGTCGGCCAGATCGTCATGGAAGGTAGTCAGCCCGGCGCCGGCCTCGCGCAGGTGCGCGGCGGTGTCGTCCAGCATCGTGCGGATGTCCGCCACCGTGGTGCCGGCGTCCGCCGCGGCGCCGTCCAGTGTGGAGACCGTGGAATCCAACCGTTGCGTGTCCTGATCCAGCACGGAGGAGGCGTCCCGCACGGCGGCGGTGAGTTGGTCGACCTGCGGGGCGATGTCGGCCGCGAACCCGTCCGAGACGTCGGTGACGGATGCGACGGCCTGGTCGATGAGCGTGCGGATCTGCTCCCGCTGTCCGAGCACGGCGTCGGCGTCCCGCGTCACCGTGTCGGCGGCCGTGGTCAACGCCGTGGCCAGCGTGTCCAGCTGGTCGGCGGTGCGCTGCAGCGCGTCCGCCGCGGCCGTCAGGTCGGGGTTGTCGGCCGCGCCCGGCAGTCCCAGCAGCGTATCGTGCAGCTGCCGGTAGAGCGCCGCCTGGTCGCTCACCGCGGAGGACTGCTGACGCAGCGCGTCGGCGGTGGCCGTGGCGTTGCCCTGCGCGTCGTCGAACACCGTGTCGAGGTCGTCGCGCACGCCGGTGAACCCGTCGGCGCTGGCGGACAGCGCGTCCGTCACCGTGCCCGCGGCCGCCGAGAGCGCGTCGGCCGTGTCGCGGACCGCCTGACGGGCGTCGCCCAACGGTTCGGCGTCGTCGTCGATGGCCGTGGCGGTCTGCCCGACCAGCGCCGACGAGCTCTCCAGCAGCGACTGGGCCGTGTCGGTCAGCGCGCGGTAGGTGGCGAGGGAGTCGGCGGTGTCGTTCAACTGGGCGGCGAAGTCGGCGATGTTGGCCTGGAAATCGTCCATCGCGTTCCGGGCCTCGGGGCGGTCGAGCTGCCGGACCAGCGCCGCGGCGATGTCCAACGCGGTGCCCGTCAGCGTTTCGGCGAACATCTCGTTGACCTGCGCGGCCACCTCGTCGGCGCCCGCACCCGTCAGGTTCGGGGCGACCGCGTTCTTCTTCTCGTTGCTGTAATACTCGATGACGGCGTGGTGCGCGTCCTCGGTGAAGAACGTCATCATCGTGGCGCTGAAATCCTTCGGGATCACCAGCGCGGCATAGTATTCCCCGGACTTCGTGCCCTCGATCGCGTCCTGCCGCGTGGTGAACGTCCAATCCAGCTGCGAGTCGGCGCGCAGCTGGTCCACCACCTCGGCGCCGATCGACACACGGACCGGGATCAGGTCGGACTGGTAGCCCTCATCGTCGTTCGCCACCGCGAACCGCATCGCACCCATGTTGCCGAACGGATCCCAACTGGCGGCGATGTTGAACCAGGCGAACAGGCTGGGGATCGCCACCAGGCCGATCACGATGATCACGGAGACCACGTTGCCGGTGAGCCGGCGCACATCGTCCACGAACAGATGCCAGATATCCCTCATGCCCGGTGCCTCCCCTTGGAATCATGCAACCCGATCAGATCGGTTTCGACGATTCGGCGCGCGGCCTCCCGCGTGCGGTCCGCACGGCGTGCGCGCCTGCGCCGCCGCGCTCGGCGGGCGCGCATGCGGTCCAGATCGCGCAACGCCAGCTGCACGCGGATCTCCTCGTCGTCAAGATTGCCGAGCTCGACCTGCCGGCGCAGATGGTCGCGCATCAGCTCGATGCCCATCAGGAACGCGATGATCAGCAACACCCACACGGTCCACGCGCCCAGCATCGCCAGCTTGGCGTCCGTGGTCAGCGAGAACGTGACCGCCAGCACGACCGGCACCACGAACCCGGCGATCGTCGCGCCGCGCCGCAGCCGCGGATACAGCTCCTCGAACGCGGCCGCCCGCTGCACGATCGCCTCCCGATACTCCGCACGGTCGCCCAGCACGCGCAGGATCTGGCCGATCGGATACTCGTGGCCGCGCAGCGTCACCGGCTCGCCGTTGAGGATCCCGGCCTGGGCGATCTGCCGGGCGAACAGCCGGTTCACGTTCGTCAGCCGCGGCCGGACGCCGATGCCGACGGCGAACGCGACGGCGGCGAACACCAGCAGATGCGCCATGCTGGTCCACCAGACGTCGCCGTAGAACCCGCCGATCGTCTCGCGCAGGGCGTCGATCGCGTAGGTGAACGGGAAGAACGGGTGCAGGGCGCGGAAGAACCCGGGCATCATCTCGATCGGATACATGCCGCCCGCCCCCGGAATCTGCACGATGATCATCACCATGATCAGGGCCTTGCCCACATGCAGCAGCGTGATGGCCAGCATGTACGCGACCGCGCTGTACGTCACCGAGGCGATCACCCCCGTGGCCACGAACGCGACCGGGCTGACCGTCTGCACGCCGATCACCAGATCGCCGACGGTCACGATCAGCCCCTGGGCGGCGGCCATGACCGCCAGCAGCAGCCAACGGCCCAGATACGCCTGGGTGGCGGTCAGGTCCTCGACGCCCTCGTCGTCGGCCTCCAGCTTCATCAGCGCCACCAGCATGAACACGCCCGCCCACATCGCCAGATTCGTGAACAGCGGGGCCATGCCGGAACCGTACGAGTTGACCGGATACACGACATGCTCGTCCAGCACGGTGGGGGAGAGCATGAAATCCGCGATCTTGCGCTCGTCGAGCGTGCCGTCCCCGCCGAACAGGGCGTCCAGCGTGCCGGCGGAGGACAACGCGTCCAAATCCGTGCGCAGCGTGCCCAGCCGGGTCTGCACGCGCGCCAGGGCGGCGTCGGTGTCGGACAGGGCGGTTGTCGTCTGCAGGAGCGCCTGGTCGAGCTGATCCACGATCAGTGACGCCTGGTCGATCAGCGTGCCCTGCGCTGACAGCTGGCCGCCGAGCGTGCCGCTCGCCGTGGATAGCGCACCCAGCCCGTTGCCGAGCGCGGGCCAAGCGTCGGCGTTCAGGGTGGACCGGGCCTGCGCGGAGGCGTCCAACGCCTGTTGCGTGGCCGTGCCCAGGTCGTCCGCCAGCGCGCCGGTGTCCGTGGCGGTGGCGCCGATGGTGCCGTTCAGCGCCGTCAGGCTTTCGATGGTGCCGTCCAGCGTCGTGTTCGCCTGTTGCAGCTGGTCGATGGCCTGCATGATGGTGCCTGACGAATCCGGCAGGGCTTCGGACAGGGCCTTCAGATTGTTCAGAAGCGTGGCGTTGCGGTCGGTGATGTCCTGCAGCGTGGCCAGGCTGCCGGCGACCTGGCCGTTGGCCGCGGTGATCGCTCCCGCCGCCGAGGCCAGAGCGCCCGTGGCCTTGGCATTGGCTTGGGAGAGCAGGGCGTTGCCGGTGTCGAACGCCGTGGAGGCGGTGCCGACGGTCTGCCCGAGCGCGGTCCGCGTGGTGTCAAGCAGGCCGGAGAGGCCGTCCAGCCCGCTGGCGGCGTCGGCGCCGAGCCGGCGGACATCGTCGAGCGTGGCGCGCACACCCGTCAGATCCATCGGGTCGTCGGCATCGGTGACGTCGGCGATGGCGGAGCGGATCGAGGCGACGGCATCCTGCGCGTCCGCCAGCGCCCGGTCGGCCTTGGCGCGGGCGGCGTCCGCGGAATCCGACGCCTGGGCCTCGGCCTGGTTGACGGCCTGTGCCACCACCTCGCTGACGGTGGAGACGAACGTGGCGTTGACCTGACGGTCGACCGTGTTCGCGGCGGTGTCCGTGACCTTCGGCGCGATCGGACTGACCTTCTCGTTGACGAAATACTCCAAGGCCGGCCGCTGCGCGCCCCCGTCGGCGATCAGCTCCGCCAGCCGGTCGCTGAAATCCGCGGGGATGACGATCGCCGCGTAGGAACGACCGGACCTCACATCCTTCATGGCCGAGTCCTCGTCGGCGAACACCCAGCCGAGTTCATGGTTCCCCTGCAGCGAGGCGACGATCTGGTCGCCCAGATTCGTGCCGGCGATCGGCTCCTTGTCGGTCCCGGCATCCAGATTGGCCACCGACACCTGCACATTGGCGGTGTTCCCGTACGGATCCCAGAACCCGATGATGTTCACCCATGCGTAGAACGCGGGCAGCACGGCCAGACCGAACACAATCACCCACGCCGCCGGCACACGCAGCAGCCGTCGGACATCACGCGCGACGATCGACCACACATTGCGCACAGGACACCCTCCCATCATCGGCCGCAACGGGAACGCGGCATCTCCGGTAGCATAGGCTTCCGGCGCATCACGCCGCACCGTGATTCACCCCAAGAGGGGGTGGCTTGGGCATGTCCATGGCTGCTGTCCGATTTTGGCGGCGAACTCCATCGTGAACGAGGGGGTGGCTTGGGCATGTCCGTGGCTGCTGTTCGATATCAGCCGCGGGAACGAGCGCCGCCGTGCCGCGCATCTGCTAGCGTGGGGGCAATGGAACCTGCAACGCACGATGAGACACCGGCCACCGCAGCCCCTGGGACCCCATCCCGCCGCCTGCCCGGCGACGTCAACGGCGATGGCCGCGTCGACATCGACGACCGCCGGTTGCCGCTCATCGCCCGCATCTACGGCGTCCTCGTCCTGCTGAGCGGCATCGTCACCGTCCCTGCGCTCGTCTTCATCGCGGTTCGCGGCATCGTGGACGTCCTGAGCGGACACTCCGTCATCGACGTGCTGGACCTGACCTTCATCCTGACCTGCGTCCAGGTCGGCGTCATGCTCGTCTCCTCGTCCTGCATGGTCGTCTTCGGCGTCTTCCTGCTGTGCAACCGCCGCAAGAACGCGGCGCGATGGGCGTACGCCATCATCCCCCTGACCATCGCCGACGGCATGCTCTCCCTGGCGCTCGTCGGCGTCGACTGGAACCTGATCTCGCCGGTGATCCAGCTGGCGATTCTCGTGACCCTGTCCATCGTGCTCGACCCGGGACTGCTGGAGGAACGCCGCCTGCAGTACACCCTCAGGCGCATGGACGAGCGCAGCGAATACGAGGAGGCGGTCGCCAAGGGCATGCTCGGCCGCGATCCGAGCGGCAAGGGCTACATCGAGCTGGAATTCTTCAACATCTTCTGGCTGTTCATGATCGGCTGCGTCTTCGGTCTGGCGGTCGAAACCGTGTACCACCTGGTGGTATGGGGCGAATGGCAGGACCGCGCCGGACTGCTGTGGGGACCGTTCTCCCCGATCTACGGCTGCGGCGCGGTGGTCCTGACCGCATGTCTGAACCGGCTGTGGCGCTCGCATCCGATGCTGATCTTCTGCGCCAGCGCGGTGATCGGCGGCGCGTTCGAGTATTTCGTCAGCTGGTTCATGGAGGTGGCGTTCGGCATCACCGCCTGGGACTACACCGGGCAGTGGCTCTCGATCGACGGGCGCACCTCCGGCAAGTACATGGTGTTCTGGGGGCTCCTCGGGGTGGTGTGGATCAAGCTGCTGCTGCCGCGGATCCTGTGGCTGATCAACCGGATCCCGTGGAAGGTCCGGTATTCGCTGACCGCCGTGGCATTCGTGTTCATGCTCGTCAACGCCGCGATGACGCTGATGGCATTCGACTGCTGGTACGGCCGGGTGTCCGGCAACGAGCCGGACTCCCCGGTGACGTGGTTCTTCGCCGAGCATTACGACAACGCCTACATGGAGCACCGGTTCCAGACCATGTCGATCGACCCCTCGCGTTCGGGGCGTCTGTAGGCGAATGCGGCGGCCTGTCCGCGTAGCGTACACCGTGGGCCGTCTCCGGCCCGCGTTCCCTATAATGGGCGGCGACAGCGTTCTCGGGCGGCGAAGGAGGATCCCATGACCAACGCGATCGTGCTCATCGATGTGGAAAGCGGCAAGGCCAACGAGGCCGCCCGGGCCGTGGCGGAGATCCGCGGCGTGCGCGAGGTGTACTCGGTGGCGGGAGACATCGACCTAGTGGCCGTCATCAACGCGGACGACATCGACCAGCTGACCGAGATCATCCCCGGCGGCATCGCCAAGGTCGACGGCGTGACCCGTACCCGCACGCTCATGGCCTTCAAGACCTTCAGCAGCAGGGACGAGGCCGCCGCCTACGACCTCGGCCTCGACTGACGGGACTACACCCAGCGGTCGGACATGGCGAAGGAGTTGCGCATCAGGTTGCTGGACGTGTACAGCACATCCGCCAGCAGCCTGGCGGTACGCTCCCGCAGATACGCGGCCATGACCTCGTTCGCCTCGGTGAGCCGTGCCGCGGCCGCATCCATCCCATCCGTCGCGCCGGCACCTGCCAGTGCCGCGTCGGTGTCGAACACATGCCGGTGCCCGAAGCTGCGCACCTGCTCCGCATACTGCTCGATGGTGTTCGAGCATTCGATGTAATGCGGGTCCGCCATCGCGGCGATCATGCGGATCGACCAATAATACGAATCGGTGGACGGCTCGGCCGGCGTATCCCGCAGATAGGCGGGCGTATCCAGCACATTCGCATAGAACGGCGCCACCGCGTTGAACGGTCCCGAACCGAACGACACCCACATCACCGCGCGGTGCGCGGCCGGCACGTCGCCACGCAGCTCCATCGCCACCATATGACCGGTGCGGTTGATGCCGATCGGACGGTACCGGTGGCGTGACTCCGGCGTGCCCAACGTGCCGTACGGGTCATACGGCGTGCCCTCGAAATGCGAGCTCATCAGGAAGTCCACGTCCTCGATGCTCACCTTGCGCTCCGGCTCGCGGCACCACGGGATGTCGTCCGAGGTCGGCGTGTACCGGGCGTTCGGGGAATCCCAGTCCTCGCCCGGGTTCAGGTACCGCTGCATGTACCAGGCACGCGGCGTGTTGTAGATGTGGTCCTTGGTGGTGGCGGTGCCGAAGGCCGCACGCGTGTCCAGATGGTGCGGGCCGCGGTTCATGGCCATATCAAGGTGATGACGCTCGATGAACTCGATGAGATCCGCGCTGCACATGTGCTCGCGCCGCTGGCCGAACGCGTCGTCCAGATCGAACTCGTCAATGCCCAACTGGTTGGGGATCGTGGCGTAGCAGTCGTCCGGCACACGGCGGGCGATCCAATGATGGCCGCCGATCGTCTCCACATACCAGATCTCGTCGGCGTCGCTGATCGCGATGCCGTTCGACTCGTACGTGCCGTACCGTTCCAGCAGACCGCCGAGCCGGATCACACCCTCGCGCGCGGTCGCCACATACGGCAGCACCAGCGTGATGATATCCTCCTCGCCGATGCCGCCCGGCCGCTCCGGCACGTAATCGGCATCGCCCGGCTGCCCCTGCGCCGGACGCAGCTCAACCAACGGATCGGCCGCAAGCACACGCTCGTTGACGGCAATTGTCTCGGTGGCGCTCATCGCCACATTGTGCACGTTGACGCCGGCCTCGGCCAGCACACCGCGGTTCGGCAGCACATTCGGCGCGATCGTGTACCGGCACGGATCGTCCGGCAGATCGATCTCGACATGGCTGAGCACCGAACGGTAACGACGCGGCTGGTCCTCGGGACGGACCACAACGAACCGTTTCGGATCGTAACGGCCCGACCCCGAGTCGTCATCGCGCGCGATAATCGTCGCCCCGTTGTAGCTGGCCGCTTTTCCAATCAATATCGTGGTACAAGACATAGGATGCCACTGTAGTCCCAGTGGCGCACAGCACGGGGGATTATCGCCCCGACTAGTCGCCCAACTGCCTGAGCAGCGACGCCACATGCCCCTTGGCCCGCACGTTATACCGCGCCAGCACCACGTGCCCGTCCGGACCCACCACCACGGTCGAACGGATCGTTCCCACATGCACCTTGCCGTACAACTTGCGCTCGCCATACGCGCCATACGCCCGATGCACCGCGCAATCCGGATCGGACAGCAGCGGGAACGTCAGATGATCGCGCTCGCGGAATCGGGCGAGCGTGGATGGCTCGTCCTTCGAGATGCCGACCACCTCATAGCCGGCGGCGGTCAAACGGTTGAGGTTGTCCCGGAAATCGCAGGCTTCTGCGGTGCAGCCGGGCGTCATCGCAGCGGGGTAGAAGTAGACGATGACGTTGCGGCCGCGCGCCAGCAGGTCCGTGAGCCGGAGAGTGGAACCGTCGTCGGCGGTGAGGGAGAAGTCCGGGGCCATCTGGCCGGGTTCGAGGCGGATGAAATCGGTGTGCTCTGTCATGGCTCCCACTGTATACGGTTCGCCGCGGGTGCGGGGTTTATCCCCGAGCGGAACGGTGCAACGATGTATCGGCGAGGCCGGGCGATTTGCTAAAACGTTTAGCACGGCCTAAGATGCATCATGTCCACATGACACAGCGGAACGGCGACGACGCCTAGCAACCGCGCACCCGGCACCCTGACCCGAGGATAACGGCATCCCCGTCGGTGCCTGACGCGTAAGCCACCGGCTCGATGACGAGACGTCGATGGTGTAATGACGCATCGTCTCCACTGCGCCAACAACCCTACGCATATCAAAGGGGTGAATCAATGTCCGAGACAGACAAGAAGCCGGCCGGGAACAAGGGTCTGCAACGAAGCCTGAAACTGGTGTTCGTGTATACCGTTGCCACCGGTTCGATCTTCACCTATGTCAGCTATTGGGACTCCGTGTTCTTCGGGTACTGCGGATCCGGCACGTTCCTGGCATTCGCGCTGATGACCGTGGCGATCCTGCCGAACATCTTCCTGCTGGTCATCAGCCTGGTGTTCATCCTGCTGCAGAACGCCGGCACGTTCATGAACGACTTCTTCAACCTGATGTCGTTCGGCTGCGCCTGCGCCTACGCCATCACGATGGTCTCGGCCGTACGCATGCGCCATAAGCACCCCGAGTGGTACAAGAACAACAAGAACGTGGTCAAGGGCGGCGATTTCTTCCGCATCCTGGCCATGGTCATCATGATCGCCATCGCGTTCTTCTGCACGCTCGGCCAGGGCGTCGGCTCGTGGATCTCGTTCGGCGTCTATCTGGGCGTCGGCGTGCTGATCTGGCTGTGGATGGTCTTCGTCCGCTGGAAGAAGACGGCGGTCGTCATCGAAACGCCGGACGGCGAACAGGAATTCTGATCCCAACCCAATCCGTAACCGCAAACCAACATCAACATACAAAGGAGTTATCACCATGGTTCAGGGCAAGCTCGAAGGCAAGGTCGCCATCATCACCGGCGCCGCGGCAGGCCTCGGCGAGGGCATTGCGGAGACGTACGTCAAGTACGGCGCGAAGATCTGCATGGTCGACCTCGACCCGAACGTGGACAAGACCGCCGAGCGCATCCGCGGCATGTATCCGGACGCCCAGATCATCACCGTGGTGGCCAACGTGGCCGACAAGCAGCAGATGATCGACGCGGCCGCCAAGACCAAGGAGGCCTTCGGTTCCCTCGACGTGGCCTGCTGCAACGCCGGCGTCTGCCGTCTGGCCCCGTTCGAGGAGATGAGCGACGAAACCCGCGACTTCCACATCGACGTCAACATCAAGGGCGTGTGGAACACCTGTCAGGCCGCCATCCCGTACATGCTGGAAGAGGGCAAGGGCGCGATCGTCATCGCCTCCTCGGTGACCGGCGACATCGTGGCCGACGCGGGCGAGGCCGCCTACGCCATGACCAAGGCCGCGCTGGTCGGCCTGACCCGATGCCTGGCTGTCGAGTACGCGGACCGCCACATCCGCGTCAACTGCTCGCAGCTCGGCTACGCGCGCACCCCGATGGTCGAGAAGATGGCCGTCGAATCGAACCCGGAGGATCCGGAGTCGGCGATCAACGACATCGCGGTCGGCGTGCCGATGAAGCGTCTGGCCAAGCCCACCGAGGTCGGCGAACTGTTCGCGTTCCTCGGCTCCGACGAGGCCAGCTATCTCACCGGTTCGCAGGTGGTCATCGACGGCGGCAGCACCCTGCCCGAGACGATGAGCATCGGCACCAACTGATCGCCGCGCGTCGGCGCTGGCTGGATGCCGCGCTCCGGTAGCGACTGATTGGCTCGCATCGGTCCCTTTGACGCATATGAGATCCGTTCCCATGCGCCAAAGGGACCTTTTGATGCCCGCCCAATGGGCGGATAATGGGTGTATGAACGATCGACCCCGCGCACTGCACCTCAAGGCCTGCCGCTTCGGCGTGACCGTGCTCAAGGTGTTCTGGTGGACCACACTGGTTGCCGTCATCGCCCTCGCCGCCGCGTTGGCCGCCGTTATCGCCGGTCTGTGGCCGATCGGACCCTGGCTCGGCTGCACGGCCGTTGTCGCCGTGGTCGAGACAATCGTGTTCTGGACGGGCATCGTCACCGTCTATCTCTCATCGGTGCAGCTCGGTCTCAAATGGCGGGTCATCGGCGTCCTCTGCGGGTGGATACCCATCGCCAACCTCATCGCACTCCGGCGGATCATCCGCATCGTCGAGCGCGAAGTCATCTTCGAAACGGCCAAGGAACAGCTGAACGCCAGCCGCGCGCAACAACGCGTCTGCGCCACCCGATACCCGATCCTGCTGGTGCACGGCGTCTTCTTCCGCGACTCCAATCTGCTCAACTACTGGGGGCGAGTGCCCTCCGAACTGGAACGCAACGGCGCCACCGTGCTGTACGGCAACCACCAATCCGCCGCATCGGTGCCGGACAGCGCCGGGGAACTGGCCGAACGCATCCGCGGCATCGTGGCCGAAACAGGGTGCGGCAAAGTCAACGTCATCGCCCACTCCAAGGGCGGGCTGGACCTCCGGTACGCGATCGCACGGTGCGGCATCGGACCATTGGTCGCCTCGCTGACCACCATCAACACCCCGCATCGCGGCTGCGGGTTCGCCGACTATCTGTTGGGGCACATCCCCGCGGCCGCCCAGCAGCGGGTCGCCTCGGCCTATAACGCCGCGGCGCGGCGGTTGGGCGACCGTGCCCCGGATTTCATGGCCGCGGTGCATGATCTGACCCAGGCGGGCTGCGTGCGGCTCAACGCGGCGATGGGCGATCTGGACGAGCCGCCGGCGGGCATCGTATGTCGCAGCGTCGGCTCGCGGCTGGTCAAGGCGACGCACGGCAAGTTCCCGCTGAATTTCACCTATCCGCTGGTCGTCTGGTTCGACGGGCCGAACGACGGGCTGGTGGCACGCGATTCGTTCCCGTGGGGAGAACGGTTCATCTGGTTGGAGCCGACCGGACGGCGCGGCATCTCGCATGCCGATATGATCGATCTGAACCGTGAGAACATCGAGGGATTCGATGTACGCGAGTTCTACGTGCAACTGGTGGCCGAGCTCAAGACACACGGATTGTGAGCGTCCCGCGGTTACGCCGGCCATGTGGCCGCACGGCCGCGGGGTGACGGTGTAGGGTGTGCATATGCGACATACGGAGGAGGTACGTCGGCGTATGGCAAGGTTGGGTGGGGCCTCGAATGCGGTGCCCCTGCGGAAGAAGGGGGAGCAGGACGTGGGCGATGAGGGTTGGCTGTCTCGGCACGGCCTGTACCCCTGGTTTCTCGTCATCAGCGGCGTATGCCTGGTAGTGAATCTGGTCGATGGCATGGTGCTGATGAGCCACGGGCCGTCGGTCGGCATCGGCGTCCTGCTGGTGGTGTGCGTTGTGGCGGATCTGTGGATGGCGGTGCGACCCCGCATCGGCTGTTGGGCCGTGTTCCTGGTGCTGCTGGCGGGAACGCTTTCCCCGGTGCCGTTCCCCGCGTCGTATCTGTTGTCCTGCCTGGCGGCGGCGGGATTCCTTGGCTATCTGGGTACCGTGCTGGGCGTGGCTGCCTGCGTTCCAGGAGTGTTGTATGCCGTGCTGCTTGCCGTGCTGCACCATCAGGAATACCGGCTGGGGCAGGGGACCCCATTGTCGTTCGCATTGCTCTGCGTCATAGCCGCGTTGGCCGGCATTTCACTCCGACTCACACGGCAGAGGGACGCGGAGCGCATCCGTCGTGCGGTGGCGGGCAGAAACGCGCAAACCGCGAGCCGACTGCACGATTACACCACCAATGACCTGTGTTCCATCATCATGATGACCGACAGACTCGAACACGGGGAGGTGGGCGTTGACCAGGCCGGCGGACAGATCCGTAATCTGGCCACGTCCGCATTGGAGCACGCCCGTACGGTCATCCGGACGCTGGAATCGTCGCTTCCCGACGACGGGGAGCCCGGTGAGCCGCAGGATTTCACCCGTCAGCTTGGCGGCATCGCCTCGGAACAGCAACGAAGTCTGAGCCTTATGGGGTTCCAGGGGAGCATCTTGGTGCCGACCCATCTGGCGTGGGAGCCGGATCCGGAATGCGGTGATATGATCTGCGGACTGCTGCGGGAACTGGCCGGCAACATCGTCAAGTATGCCTCGCCGTCCGGCGGTTACACCATTTCGGTGATGCAGACGGGCGAGGCGATTATCGTGTCCGCGCTCAACGCGCACTCGCAGAGCGGAACGGTGGGGTTGTCAAGCGGTTTGCGGCGGTACCGGGAACTCGTGGATCGCAACGGCGGCACATGGAGCCAGTCGGATGACGGGACCACATGGAGTCTGCACGTCGAGCTCCCGAAAAGCGCGATGGCGTCACAGACCGAAGATATCGCATAGCCACTGGAACGCCGGCGAGCATTCCAGATACAGCGGGGCTGCCGAATATCCGTCAGCTCCCGGAGCGTCGGTTTCCGCGCAATAGGCCGACGGTGCGGAAACCAACGCGAACAGCACCGCCGTGGCGGCCGCGCAGAGAGCCTTCGTCTTCAGGGGTTTCTTCATAGCTTCTCCCTCCTTGAGGATTGTGTGGTGCGGGGCGGTACTGCAACGCGTCCGCGGGAACCGGCGGTGGGCCGCAGACTGCTGGGATACCGTCATCTGCGAGTATATCCACCGCGCACGCCGCCAACCCCCTTGCGGATTCTAGAAAGAAGTGCAATACCTGCCTAGAGTTGGAGGTGTTGCACTTTTTTCTAGAACCCGCAGGATTGTGTCATGCGCACGATGACATATCATGACCTTAAAGCCATCCTCCGAGGAGGAAACGGAAGTGGGAGCCGGACACCCTGTGCATCATGGGGGCCGGCTCCTGCGTTTGTGACGGGTGAAAGTACACGTCCGGTCTCGGGATTGGGCATATAGGCTCGGACGCTGAATGCGGTAGCTGGGACTGGCGGAGCTAATCACAACCTGTAGGAATGGCCAAGAGGAGCCGGATTATCGCCAGGGGCTAGTGCCATGCTTGGGAAAACGAAAGAACCCCGGCCGACGTGCGGCCGAGGTTCTTCGTTGCTCCGGTACCCCCCGTGGGATTCGAACCCACAACCCACGACTTAAAAGGACGCTGCTCTAACCGTTGAGCTAGAGGGGCAACAAACTCACATTATACAACGCGACGCGCCGAAGAGGCAAACGCAGTGCATGCCGCCGCCACGCCGCACCATACTGCGACCGTCAAGCCGGCGAATCCATCCGCGGCAAGCAATACGGGGCCGCCACAGGTAATGGACTCCGCGGATTCAAGGGCTGCGGCACCCTCGGCGCGCAATCCTCTGCGCTTAGTTGAATCCGACCACCAGATTCGCCACGCGGTAGCCCACGCGGATCATCCACCGTCCGACCGGGCCGCGCAGGTTGAGTGCGCGGGAGATCAGCTTGCGCCGCACATCGTGGTAGATGCCGGGCGAGGTCCGGCGGATATTCTCCCACAGCTCATCCTTGACCTTGTAGTTCTCCGGCTTGCGCGAAAGGATGAGGAACACGCTGGTCACCGAGCTCTCGATGGCCAGGAAGTGAATCATGTACCGGTACAGTCCGTCCGGCACGGTGCCGCGTTCCGGCGTGGCCGCCAGCATGCAGCGGTTGACCAGCTGCAGCTGGTTGACGCGGCGGATCATCACGTCGGTCTGCACGCTCTGCCCCTCGCGGCCGATGAAATAGTGGTAGAACGGCACGTCGAGGTACATCAGCGTCTTGACCCACGGGAACGGGTGGTACGAGTAGATGAAGTCCACGTAGAACGTGTGTTCCGGCAGCTGCATGCCGGAGGCGCGCACGACCTCGGTGCGGAAGGTCAGCGTGTGCATGATCATGTACTGCGCCACGCTGAACCGGCCGAGATCGTCCCAGGTGAGTACACGGTTCGGCTTCATCACGTGCTTGAAATCGACCACGTGCTTGACGCGCTTGCCGACCTTGTCGTACACGTAGTCGGTGACGAGCAGATCGATCGGCGCGCCGCTGGCCACCTGCGTGCGCAGTGTCTCCATCACCCGTTCGAGCGCCTCCGCGCCGATCCAATCGTCGGAATCCACCACCTTGACGTACACGCCGCTCGCCTCGGCCACACCGGTGTTCACCGCGCCGCCGTGCCCCTTGTTCTCCTGGTGGATGGCGCGTACGATGCCGGGGTATCGCCGCTCGTATGCGTCGGCGATCTGCGGGGTGTTGTCATGGGAGCCGTCGTCCACGATCAACACTTCGATGTCGTCGTTGCGCTGCGCTGCGACCAACGATTCGATGCACCGGCTGAGGTAGGTCTCCATATTGTATGCAGGCACCACGAAGGTGATGGTTTTGGCAGTGTTCTGCTCCATAATGCTAGGTGTTCCTCGGTTGTTGGCCGTAAGGGGCCGGTCGGTTTGCTCTATCTGGTTCCAACGTAGCACTTCGCGCATCGACATGCGCGGCGGCTGCGGTGAATCATCCCCTGAAATTATGCAGGGGAGACCCGGAATGCACCCCCGACGTCGTCCGGGGTCAGTTCCGGGTCGGTTCCGGATTGGGTGCGTCGTCCTCGTCGTGCAGATCCGGCGCGGCATCCGTGTCCGTCACCGGTTCGACGGTGATGATGGCGGACGACGGCAACACGGCGGTCTGCACGGTGTTGCGCTTGGCCTTGGCCCCCTCGAACCGCAGCGTGGGCTTGGCCTCCAGCCGTGACAGGCCATGCCACGCCAGATTGACGATATGCGCGGCCAGCTGTTCCTTGCTGATTTTGCGCTGGTCCGCCCAGTACTGTCCGGTGAACACGGTCATGCCGACGAGCATCTGCGCATAGTACGGCACACCCTTGGTCGGCAGTTTGCGCTGCTTGAACGAGACGACCAGCAGCTCCTCGACCTTCATGCTGACCTCGCCCAGCAGCGAGCTGAACGAGCCGGCCGGGTCGGTGGACGGCGAATCGCGCACGAGCACCTGGAAGCCTTCGGCATTCTCCTCGATATAGGTGAGCAGCGCCAGCGCCGTGCGTTCCACGATCTGTCGCGGATGGTCGGAGGGGGTGGCCAGCGCGGACGACAGGGCCTCGGTCAGCGCCCGCATCTCGCGATCGACCACCACGGCGTACAGCCCCTCCTTGCCGCCGAAGTGCTCGTAGACAATCGGTTTGGACACCTTGGCGCTCGCCGCGATCTCCTCCACGCTGACCGCCTCGAACCCCTTGGATGCAAAGAGCGAACGTCCGATGCGGATAAGCTGTTCGCGCCGCTGCAGCGACGTCATACGAGAGGAATTGGCCATGTGCACCAGTGTAGGCGGATGCGTGCCTAGCCCCTGTCCGTTGCGGTTTTTAGGCTTGGTGTCATGGAACCGAATGTGATCATCGGCATTGTAGCCGCCATTGTTGTTATCGCCGTCATCGCGATTGTCTGGTATCTGCACTCCCGCCGTTCCGCGGATCGCAAGGCGCAGCAGGAACAGTCGCCGACCGCCGCCGTCGGCGACCAGCGGGCTTCCGATCGGGAACCGGGCCGGCCCGAGTCGGCGGAACCTGAGGCCCCCGGGCAGTCCGCAACGTCGGCCTCCGCCGGCAACGCGCCGGAGTCGAGCGCCGTGACGGAACCGGCCGCAGCGTCTGCCGTTGCGACGCAACCCCCCGTCCAACCCGCGTTGGACAAGCCGGAGGGCGCGCGCTCCCGCATCGAACGGCTGCGCGCCAAGCTTGCCAGGTCGTCGAATCCCTTCGGCAAGGCGCTGTTCAACATCCTGGCCAAGGACAACCTCTCCGAAGCCGATTGGGAGGACGTGGAGGATACGTTGCTGCTCGCCGACGTCGGCGCCGAAGCCTCCGCGCAGCTGGTCGACGAACTGCGCACCGATTCGCGCATCACCGGCACCGCCGACCCCGCGCAGGTGCGTGAGGCGTTGCGTTCCAAACTGCTCGACCTGGTCGGTCCGGATATGGACCGTCGACTCAATGCGAGCAAGGAGGGTGCGAACACGCCGTCCGTCATCATCATGGTCGGCGTGAACGGCACCGGCAAGACCACGACCGCGGGCAAGCTGGCCCGGCTGTTCGTGGCCGATGGCAAGCAGGTGATGATGGGCGCGGCCGACACGTTCCGTGCCGCGGCCGCCGACCAGTTGGAGACGTGGGGCGCCAAGGTCGGGGTGCCGGTGGTCCGTTCCGACAAGGATGGCGCCGACCCCGCGTCGGTGGCGTTCGAGGCCGCCGCGCGCGCGAAGGACGAGCACGCCGACGTGCTCATCATCGACACCGCTGGTCGTTTGCAGAACAAGGCGAACCTGATGGACGAGCTGGGCAAGATCCGCCGCGTGACCGAGAAGAACCTGCCGGTTGACGAGGTGCTGCTCGTGCTCGACGCCACCACCGGGCAGAACGGCATGGCCCAGGCCAAGGTGTTCGCCGAGGCGATCGGCATCACCGGCGTGGTGCTCTCCAAGCTGGACGGCTCCGCCAAGGGCGGCATTGTGATCTCCGTGCAGAAGGAGCTGGGCGTGCCGGTCAAACTGGTCGGCCTGGGCGAGGGCCCCGACGATCTGGCCCCGTTCGATCCGGAGGGATTCGTGGACGGCATCCTGGCCTGAGCGGCGCCGCGCAGGCTCCGCCCATCGTCGCCTCCGTCGGGAGTCCGCATCGCGGACGGTGCTCGAACGGGGGTCTCCGGCGTCGTCACATACACGCAACAATCGCCTCCAAACGGCGGCAACTGGCGAAAAACTCCGGCGCGCTGCCCCCTTCGGGTGCCGTCCGTGGTCCCTGGAACGTAATCATCCAGAAACACAACGTAACGTGTTGAACATCGGACGGACGTTTGATACCGAACGTCGGTGTTCCGACGGACGGCCGATGCGGTCGGCCCGTCCGTCCGGGCGACGAACTGATATGACATTGCAATAAGAGAGGGAGGTAGAACATGGACACCGGAGCTGCCGCATGGCTGTTGACTTCCGCGGCCCTCGTTTTCCTCATGACGCCGGGTGTGGCGTTGTTCTATGGCGGCATGGTGCGAGCCAAGGCCGTGCTGAATATGTTGATGCTGTCCGCCGCGGCGCTGGCGGTCACCATGGTGGTCTGGGTGCTGTGGGGCTGGTCGATCTCCTACGCGGGCAATGACGTGGCCGGCATCTTCGGCGACCCGGTCACCGGCTTCCTGCTCCGCGATTCGATGACCGCGCAGGACGGCGTGTTCACCGCCGTCGATACGTCCGGCGCGTACCCGGGCAGCATCGACGTGGCATTCCAGGCCGCGTTCGCCATGATCACCGTGGCATTGATCTCCGGCGCGCTGGCCGAACGCATCAAGTACAGCACGTGGATGATCTTCGTGGCGCTGTGGATCACACTGTGCTACTGCCCGCTGGCCCACATGGTGTGGAACGGCGGCCTGCTGTCCCCGGATGGCGCGATCTCCCAGGCGATCGGCGCCTCCGCCCACGATTTCGCGGGCGGCACGGTCGTGCACATCAACGCCGCAGCCGCCGCGCTGATCGTGGTGCTCATCATCGGTCGCCGTAAGGGATTCGGCACGCAGCCGATGCGTCCGCACAACGTGCCGATGGTCATGCTGGGCGCGTTCCTGCTGTGGTTTGGCTGGTTCGGTTTCAATGCGGGCTCGGCGTTCGCGGCCAACGGCACCGCCGGATACGCCTGGGTGAGCACCGCCGTAGCCGCGGCCGCGGCCATGCTGGCCTGGGGCTTCACCGAGAAGATCCGCTCCGGCCATTACACCGCCATGGGCGCGGCTTCGGGCATTGTGGCCGGCCTGGTGGCCATCACCCCGGCCGCCGACGTGGTCTCCCCGCTGTGGGCCATGGTCATCGGCGCGGTCGCCGGCATCGTCTGCTGCTTTGCCTGCGGCCTGAAGTTCAAGCTCGGCTATGACGATTCGCTCGACGTGGTCGGCGTGCACGGCGTCGGCGGTCTGATCGGCACCCTGCTGATCGGCCTGTTCGGCGAGGGCACCGGCCTGCTGGCCGGCGGCGACTGGCGTCAGCTGGTGGTCCAGCTGCTGGTGGCGCTGGTGGCCATCGGATTCTCCGCGGTGGTGACGGCGATCATCGCGTTCGCGCTGGAGAAGACGATCGGCTGGCGCGTGACCGAATCCCAGGAGATCGGCGGCATCGACCTGGCGGACCAGGGCGAGCGCGCCTACGACTTCGCTGGCACGGCCAGCTCCGTTCTCAAGGAGGTGAAGTGAGATGAAGCTCATCACGGCCATCATCCAGCCCCATAAACTCGACGAGGTCAAGACCGCGTTGTCCGCGGCCGGCGTGCACGGCATGACGGTGTCGGAGGCGAACGGCTACGGCCGTCAGCGCGGCCATACCGAAATCTACCGCGGTGCCGAATACACGGTGGACCTGATGCCGAAGATCCGTTTGGAGATCCTTGCGGACGACGCCGACGTGCAGGTGCTGGTCGACGCGATTGTCAAGGCCGCCGCCACCGGCACGATCGGCGACGGCAAGGTGTGGGTCGCGCCGCTTGATTCGGTGACGCGCGTGCGCACCGGCGAGACCGGTTCGGCCGCTATCTGACGGCCGGCTTCGTCCGGATGATTATGGTGGATCCCCGCACGCCGATGGTGTGCGGGGATTCCTTGTTGATGCGGCGCGGTTCGGGGGAGCCGCTGTGGTTGTTGCTGATATGGTGCGGGCGGTCGGGGCGTGGTTCGGCGTCGGTGTTGCGCCCGCAAGGTGAGGAGTCCGATATGAGTGCCGTGGATGGGCTGAAGGCGCGGTTCCTGGAGCTGAGCGCCCCGGATGCGGACGGCGTATACCGTGATGGCGCGGGCAAGCGTCGTGCACGCACCGCGCTGGCGATGGACCGGTTGCGAGCGTTGTGGGACGAGGCATGCGCGGCGACATCGTTCGTGGTGCCGGACCGCGGCGTGGGATTGGCCGCCACCGGTTCCCTGTCCCGTGGACAGATCGGTCCGTGTTCGGACCTGGACCTGGTGCTCATCCACGATGGGCATGTGCTGGATGAGCATCAGATCACCGAGCTGGCGAATCTGCTGTGGTATCCGCTGTGGGACAGTGGTCTGGATCTCGACCATGCCGTGCGTTCCCGCGCGCAGTGCGAGGCGGTGACGGACCATGATCTGCCGGCGGCCACCGGATGGCTGGAGGTGCGGCCGGTCGCGGGCGATGCGGAACTGATCGAGGACACGGCGTCGTCGATTCTCGAACGATGGCGCCGTGCCGCGCGCCGTCGTCTGCCCGAACTGCTGGACTCGGCGCAGGCGCGTCTGTTGGAATCCGGAAGGCTGCCGTATCTCAACCAGCCGAACGTCAAGGAGGCGCACGGCGGTCTGCGCGATACGGTGCTCGTGTCCGCGCTGGCGGCCTCGTGGCTGGCCGATCGCCCCCATGGCAGGTACGACGACGCGGTCGAACGGCTGCTGGACGTCCGCGACTGCATCCACCTGGCGGCGGGACGCGATACGAACCTGCTGCTGACCGCATACCAGCCCAAGGTCGCCGCGATGCTGGGCCTGGCGGACCCCACGCTGCCGGAGGGGGAGCGCGCCGCCGCCTCCATCGACGACCTGATGACGATGATCGCCCGACTGGGGCGCACGGTGTCGTTCGCCTATCTGGACACCGCCTCGCGCGCCCGGCGCTCGCTGGTGCACGACCGGCCGCGATTCGCGTTCTTCCAGATCTTCCAGCCGCGTGCGGCGGGGCGGCGTGAGGCGCCGACGTTCGACGTCATCGCCCCCGGGGTGGCACGGCATGAGGGGGAGATCGTGCTCGCGCCCGATGCCGATCCGTCGTCCGATCCGGCGCTGCCGTTGCGCGTGGCGGTGGCCTCGGGCGAATCCGGGTTGCCGATCAATCCGGTGACGTTGTCCAATCTCACGCGCTGCCCGATGCGCGACCATGACTGGAACGCCGAGGAGCGTGCGTTGCTGATCCGATTGCTGTCCTGCGGGGCGAACCTGCCGGAGGTGTGGGAGCGTTTGGATTACGTCGGCGTCCCCGGGCGGTGGATGCCCGAATGGTTGGGCATCCGCAACCGTCCGAGCGTCTCGGCCGCGCATCGGTACACCATCGACCAGCATATGATCCAGGTCGTTTCGCGATTGGGTCGCGGCGATGGGCGGTCCGACGGCCATGGCGGTTCCCGCGGCGTTGACGCGAGTGTCAGGGGCGCGGCCCCGATCGGTGCGGTCCCGTCGGATGCATCGATGCCGGGACTGTCGGAGCATTACGATGGCGAGCGGTATGCCGCGCTGCTGCTGGCGGGATTGCTGCATGACATCGGCAAACGCCCCGGCGTGCGCGACCATGCGGCAGAAGGCGCACGGCACGCGCCGGTGATCCTGCGCCGCATGGGGTTCGGCGAGCACGTAGTCGGGATGGCCGCACTGCTGGTGCGCGAGCACCTGACCCTATCCGAATTCGCCACCGGGCGCGACCCCCATGATCCGGTAGTCGGCGCCGAACTGGCGGAACGGGTGGAGCGTGACCCGGTGATGCTGGACATGCTGTTCGACCTGACCCGCGCCGATGGATCGTCGTTGGGCGCCACATCCGACGAGCAGATCACCAAACGGTACGGGTGGTCGTCGTGGCGGGAATCCACCGCGCGCATGATGCTCGCCGCCGCCCGCCGTTCCCTGGCGTGACCGGGTCAGCGCATCCAGCGGTCGGTGCGGATGCGTAGGCCGTTGAAGATGGCGCGTGCGCCGATGAACAGCAGGTTGATCACCGTCCAGAGCACGGCCATTCGGACCGCATCATTGGTGAGGATCACGCCGTCGGCCAGATGGAGCCCCCACAACGCCGGCAGATAGACCACCGCCGTGGCCGCGCAGCCGGCCGCCAGATAGCGGTAGTCGCCCGCGCCGATCAGGATGCCGTCCACGGCCCACATCCATCCGCCCAACGGCAGGAATATCCCCAATACCATCATGCCGACTGTGATGAGTCGTTGCACGTCGGGTGTCGGGGAGAATAGCGGCGCGGCAACGAATCCGACCGCGATCAGGGCCACGCCGATCGCCACGCCGCCGATCAGCCCGGAGCGGCCCGCCGCACGCGTCATCAGGCGCGCACGGTCACGGTGCCCGGCACCCAGTTCGGCGGCCACCAACGCCTGCCCCGCAATGCCGATCGCATCCAATATGTTGATGACGAAGTTCCAGCATGAGTTCACCGATTGATAGGCCGCCAGCACCTGCGTGCCCATCGACGTGGCCGCCATGACGGTGGCCACCATGCAGGCGCGCAGCGCCAGCGAGCGGATGAACAGCACGGAGCCGTCGCTGGCGCTGCCGAGGATGCCGCGCAGCCGTGGCCGCCAGTCCGCGCCGTCCGCCCGCGCCCACAGCAGCGCCGGCACGACCAGGAACAGCCCCATGAACCATTGGGCGATCAGCGTGGCCACGCCGGAGCCCGTCACGCCCCAGTCGAATCCGAACACGAACAGCACGTCGAGCACGGTGTTGACCACCGCGCCGCACACCGCCGCAGCCAGGGTGATACGCACCTTCTGCAGGCCTCGGAAGATGCCGTTCGCCGCATACACCAGCATCATGCCGGGCATCCCGAACACCACGGCCTGCAGATAGGCCGTGGCGTTGTCGAGCACGTCGCCGCGTGCGCCCATGGCCCAGCACAGCGGTTCGGCGGCCAAGAAGATGACCAATGACGCCACGGAGCCGATGACAAGGGCCAGCCACAGCCCGTCGATCCCGGCTTCGAGCCCTTCGCGGCGGCGCCCGGCGCCGATGAGGTGGCCGACCTGGCTGGTGGTGCTGTAGGCCAGGAACACGCATAATCCCACCACGGTGAGCAGGATGGTGGAGCCGATCGAGAGTCCTGCCAGCGCTGTGTCCCCGATGAGGCCGACGATGGCCGTGTCGATGAGCACGAACGCGGGTTCGGCGATGAGCTGTCCGAAGGTGGGGACGGCGAGGGCGAGGATCTGGCGGTTGATGGCGTGGGCGTCGGTGGGGTTCGTTTGTGGCATGGGGCGATTGTACAGGAATGGGAATGCTGGGGATAGAGGAGGGGGCGTTCGGTTGCATGTGCTGGATATCCCCGCGAAACGCACATGGAACGGTGTGCGAATACGGAGGCGGATGTGGGTGCTGCGGATGGGATTCCGTCTGTCTTTACCACGATTGGTTCGGATATGCAAATCTCAGTCTCACATCCATTCGGTTATCCCCATGTTATGCACATGGTTATCCCCATATTGTGGATAACCCACCCTGCTATCCACAGAGTTATCCCCAAAAAGTGGATAACTCACGTTTTTCTATCCACATTGCAGAGTCCGAGCGTGTCGCCTTGCCGAACATTCCACGAATGTCATGTGAATAGTGACGTGGAAGAATGAGAAACATTGGTATAGTGCCTGTGGTCATGTGAGGTGCCGCACACAGGCGTTGAACAAGATACCGACGAGCGCCGGACGGGCATCTAAGAGCAGAGGGACGGTGGAGATTAGGCCCTGGGCGTCGCCTCGAAGTGTATGGGGCGTTGCCGGATACCGAGCTACCGATTGAGCGTCGGTTGTTACATGTTCCTGTGCGATTATGACATCGGCGGCATCAGGTGTGGTTTTGGAGGCCTATGATACGGAGAGAAGCCTGAGTTGTGGGGAGCATGACGCACGTCGGCGACCGGTGTGACCGACATGGTCGCCGCGGCATGGCGTGACGAGGGGAAGGGAAGCCATGTTGGTGGTGATTGTGGACGACGATCGGTTGCAGGCTGAGGAATTGGCCTGGATGGTTCGGAGCTCGCCATTGCTGTGCCGGATTTCGTCGGAGTCGTCAAACCATGTATCCGCTGTCCATGCGTCGGGCGGATATTCTGACGCGTTGCCCGTCGTTGGAGAAACTGGCGGTGACATGTCATCGGACGGCGTGGACGTTTGCTGTTTCGATTCCTTGGAAGCCTTCGAACGGTTCTGTCGTGACGGTGAGCGTAACGTTGACATCGTGTTCATGGACATTCGCTTCGGCGAGTCCGCTGAGGCGGAGGGTATCGCGGCAGTGGCTCGATTGTTTCCGCGGGGCAGCGCGACGCAGGTCATCTATGTCACCGGATACGGCGACTGCCACTCCAAGGTGTATGCGACGCAGCATGTCGGATTTCTAATGAAACCGGTTGTACAGAAAGCTGTGGATGAGGCGGTGGGCGAGGCGCTTCGGCGACGTGCCGAGTCGTCCGAACGTCCGGTGCTCGTTGCGTCTGGCGGCGACGTGCGCGTCGTGTTACCGCGCAATGTGATGTGGGCGGAGAGCCACCGCCGATTGTTATGCATCCACACCCGCTACGGTGATGTGGAAACATACCTCAAACTCGCCCGGTTCGCCGAGATGCTCCCTGATCGCTTTGTCCACTGTCACCAAAGCTTCCTGGTGAATCTTGATTATGTGACGGCATGGAACAACGACCGGTTCGTACTCGCCGATGGCAGGGCGATTCCGATCAGTCAGCGTCGTCGGGCCGTGGCGAAGGCGGCGGTGTTGGCGTACGCGCGCACGGTGCGATGACTGCGGGAGCAATGTTGGAGGCCTATGTCGCCGGGCCGATGGTCGGTGACGTGGCGGCCGTACTGGTTGCCGTCGCGCGTTTCCATGTGCAGAACCATGCGATGCGTTCCCGCGCGCCGGTCGCATTGATGTGTGTGCAGTCGGTCCTGTTGCTCGTGATGATGCTCATGCGCCCCGAAACCGGACTTGTCGAAGACGGCGTGGCGGTTCGCGTTCTGCGCTTGGTGGTCTTGCCTGTCGTGATATACGTCGTACTGCCTTTTGCCCTCTATACGGGCGGTGTCGTGGAACGCATGCTTGCCGTATGCGCCACGACGCTGGCGTTCTGCACGACGGCGTTCGCCGCGGTCGGTCTGGCATCATTGCGGGCACATCTGTTGGGGGCGCCGCCGCTCGTTTTGACGACTGTGCCGTTGGCCGAGGTTCTGTCGGGCGTCAGCGTGTTGCCGGGTTCGATGCGTACGGTGCGGGCCTATGCGATAGGTGCCATGGTCGTTGAGATTGGCCTGACGTTGTTGCTCGAATTGATGGTGTCGGAACGGGCGCGTCGGTATTATGCGCATGCGGACTTCCTGCGCAACGACCGGTTCCTGTTGTTCTCCTTGTTTCAGTTCGCGATTCTTGGCGTGTCCCTGACGATGGCCGTGTCGGTGTTTGCGGATGGACGGCGGTATCTGTTTGGTGCGGCCGCCCTGGGAGTGGTTTGCCTGTTCGTGGACGTTGTGTTGTTTCGGTCAATGGAGCGCGAATATCGGGCACGTCTGGATCGGGAAGCCTCGCAATTGCTGCAACGGGAACTGGACGCGTGCCTGCGGCAGTATGGCGAAGTCGCAGGGTACGTGGAGTCGGTGGCGCGACGGAATCATGATATCCGCAATCAGTTGGCCGTTGTGTCCGCGTTGGCGCGGCGTGGCGAGTTCGATGCGGCGACTCGGCATCTGGAGTCGGTGGCGGCACTTGGCCGGCAGATGCATGATAACGATCGCGCGACCTCAGGGCGGCGGCGATGACGACCGCCGTTATGATTGCCGCCGCCGTTGCTGACGGCCTTGCATTCGCGTTGCTGCTGTTGTCGTCGGTACGTCTGATTGGCGGTCTGGAAGGCGCGACGGTCGGTAGGCGTGCTGTGAACATGCTGTATCCGTTGAGTCAGATGGCGTTCATCGGATACAACATGGTCTCGCTTCATCTGGGCGGTGATGTCCGGTACCGGGTGCCCTACGCGTTGCTGCTGGCCGCACTCGCCGTGCTGTGCGCGATGGGGGATGTCGCGCTGTTCCGCAACTTGGCGGAGGCCGAGAGGGCGTTGCTGTACCGGGAGCGACGGGCGCGACTCGAACAGCAGTTGCACGCCCAGCGTCGGCATCTCCGGATGCTGCGCCGTGAGCTGGACAAGGCGATGGCCGTGGACGAGGTGATCGAGACGCGTCTGGCCGAAGCGCGTACCGCTTTGGCATGCCGGGATGCGGACGCGGTGTACGCATGGTGCGCGGATTTATCGGCGCGGTTGCCGCGGTGTCGTGCGTTCTGCCGGCACAAGGCTGTCGACGCGTTGTGCGCGACAATCATACCGGCGTTGCGCCGCGACGGTGTCGCATGCGACCTCGATATCGATCTGGACGATGACTGTCCGCTGCCGAGCGCCGAGCTGTGTGCGTTGTTCGCGAATCTGCTCGACAATGCCGGTACGGCGTGCCTCGCATTACCGCGCGATCGGCGGTGGATGACGCTGCGTGCGCATGTCGTGCTCGATTGCCTGGTCATTGAGACCCGCAACGCCGCGGCCTCGCCGCCGCCTCGAAGATTCCGCGGCGTCGCCGCGCATGGTCGCCGGTTCGCCTCGCACGGATGGGGCCTGTCGATCATCCGCGGCATCGCCGAACGGCGCGGCGGTACGTTCGATGCGTCGCACGTTGCCGCGTCCGGCGGTGGGCCGCAGTTCGTCGCGAGGGTGGTCGTGCCCTGCCCGGCACAATCGGTTATGACGTGAACGTCATGCGTTGTGACGGGGGCGGCCTGTCCTCGGGACTTTGCCGATACATTCCACTGTGTACGTCTGCCTCTGGCGCGCGGCGTATGTCGGAGTCCGGTTTCGACGGGAACCGAATGAGAACGAGAAGGGTGCAAGGTGAGGTTTACATGGAAAACCAAGGTGTTCCCGGATTCAACAGTTGGAAAGTCGATCCCGGTGAGAAACAACGATTTGGCTGGATGCGTCGGTGGAGATTCCTGGAAGACCATCCGCCCGTAAGGAGATAATGATGACACGACAATGCACCAGTGCCAAGCCGCGTATCCTGCGGTTGCTGGCACTGCTCTTGGCGTTCGGCATGGGACTCTGCGCCGCCGGAATGGCGCCGCAGCCGGTCTTCGCCGCCGACGCCTCCTATGCGATCCCGCAGAATACCGCTCAGGTATGGGTCGACGTCGAATCCGCCGACGCGGCCGACGCAACGGTGACCGGCGAGTTCGCAGGCACCCCGCTTGAGTTCCGTTCGTCCATCTCGGGAGTCACCGCCGTCCTTGACGGAAACGCCACGGATGGTCCCGCGACGCTGACGCTGCAGGCCGAGCGCAAGCTCGACGCCCTGGTGGCGGTCACATTCGCCGACGCGAACGGCGTGATCCTCACGGAATACGCATCGGATTCCACCATCGGCACCAATGCGAAGCCCGTCCAGCCGGGCAAGCCTGCCACGCCGGTGGCCAACGCGTCGTCCACGAAGCCGGTAAAGCCTTCGGGGGCGCTGACGTCGACCGGTTCCGCCGTGGTCGCCGTCGCCGTTGTGGCCGCCGTCGCCATCGCCGTCGCCGTAATCGTCATGGTGCTTCGGCATCGTGCGGCGGGTAGGCAGGAAGGAACGCAACGATGAGGACCCGTTCGACCATCTTCCGCCGGGGCGCGATCGCCGCCACCGCCACCATCGCATCCCTGGCGCTGACGCTGAGCATGGCACCGTTCCATGCCGCGTACGCCGCCGACCTCACCGCGGTGCCGGACGGCATCGCCTATGATGTCGCGCCGCGCGTGCCGGTCATCGAATCCGCCATCGGCAGGGGTTCCGTATCGACGCCCGCCGAGACCACCATCGCCCTGCCCGGGGTCGAAGGCGACAAGGCCGCCCTGGTGCGCGTCAGCGTCTTCGATGCCGCCGCTGATCTCGACGTGACCGTCGCCGGCGCGCCCGCATTGCATGTCGCGAACGGACAGGACGCCTCCGCCACCGTGCTGGCCCCGGTCCGTAACGGCGCCATTTCGCTGGGAGCCTCCGCGGCCGTCAACGCCCGCGTCGAGGTGCTCGCCACCTTCGATTCCGACGCGACCGCGCCCGGCGCCACCATCGCGCTTGATGCGCCGGTGACGCGCGCGGACACCTCGAAGGCCCTCGGCCTGTCCGCCCTCGGCGCCGACGCCGCGTCCTTCGGCGTGGTCGGTCTCGGCGGCGTGCCGTCCGATGATGTCCGTGCCGTGTACGCGACGATCACCGTCGACTCAGCCGATGCGGGCACGATTGAGTTCGGCGGGCAGGACCTCGCCGTTCCCGCCGGACGCAGCGCGATCTCCACGATCGTGACGCCCGATGCCGGCGGCAACGTCTCCGTCGCGGCCGATGACGCCCTCGCCGGCACCACAAACATCCGCGTCGATGTGCGCGGCTACGTGACCGGATCCCCGCAGAACACCGAACTCGCCAACGTGGCCGGCAGCTTCGTGCCGGTAACCGGCGCGGACTGGTCCTCGGCCAGGGCGTCGTCCGCCAAGACCGGCTCGCTGTCTCTTCCCGACACCGCCGACAGCGCGTTCGGCATCGCGCTGGTGAGCGCGATCAGGACCGGCGATTCGGACACGCGCACCTTCGTCGACGTCGGCAAGACCATCGGCGGCCGCTCCACCGGCATGCTCGTGGACGAGGCGGGCGCGCTGCCGCAGCTGGAAATCGTCGAGGACGTCGACGGCAGGACGCCGGTCGCCGTCCGCGGCGCGTCGGTGAACGTCGACGCCATGCTGCTCGGCGACGTCGTCGGCGACAGGCCGGAAGTCAATGATACGGTGGACATCACCATCGACAGCCCCGAGCAGAACGCCACGCTCGACTTCGCCGAAACCGGCGGCATCACCATCGCCGGCACGGTCGATGCGAACTCCGCCGTCGAGGTCGTCGAGATCTACGGCGACGACGAGAAAATCGGCACGGCGGCCGTCGACTACACGACCGACGGCGCGACATGGACCTTCACCGGCGCGGCGCCGCACGACGGTGTCGTGACGTACGAAGCCAAGGCGATAACCCGCGGCGGCGCCGACGCGTCGTCGTCGTTGAATGTGAACGTGACGCTGCCGGACGAGGACGAAACCGTCATCGACCCGGATACGGTCGTCCTTCCCGCCGGCGAGGACTCCCCCGTCACCGCCATCGACGCACAGACCGTGACGTTCAACAGCAAGCCCGAATTCCATGTGGGGCAGATCATCGTCTCCGACGTCTGCGAGGGCGCGCCGGAAGGGTTCCTGCGCTGGGTCGACGCCATCGAACTCAACGGCGACCAGTGGATCGTCACCACGCATCAGGCCGCGCTGACCGAGGCGATCATGCAGGGCAAGACGCAGGCCGGCACGGACACCGCGCCGGACCGGGTGAGCCTGTCCGAGCCCGACACTGCTCCCGAAGGCAACATCACCGTGCTCGATGGGCCCGAGCAGTCCCTTACACTGCTCGGCGCGGACGGCGCGACCGTATCCGGAGTCTCCGCGGAGAGTTCCACTTACGCCGCGCAGCCGGCCGTCGCCCGTTCCTCGGATGCGAAGGCGCGCGCCGTCGCGGCCAAGGCCAAGTCCGACTGGATCGACCAGGACGGCCGGGACGTCAAGATCAGCACGTCCGCGTCCGTATCCAAGAAATACGCGCTGTTCGGCGGCGGAGACAGCACCTCGGTCGGCACCGAGGACAAGGTCGAAGTCGGCGACGGTTCGGTATCGAAGGCGGTGGACATCTCACAGACGTCCGAATCCAACAAGAAGAAGATCACCGACCAGCTCTCCGTCAGCGGCGGCGTGAGCTTCAACGTGAAAGCCACGGCTGAACTGTATGTGCTGTTCGGTCTAGAGATCGACATGCATTGGGATTGGAACCCGCTCAACGACGTCTCCTATCTCAAGGCCGAGGGCGGCTCGTCCTTGGAAGGCGAAATCGGTGTCGAAGGCACGGCCTCGCTTACATGGAGTGACTCGGTGAAGATCGGCAAGTTGGAGCAGGGCAAGACCTTCATGGTCGGCATCGTGCCCGTCTACGTCTCCGCCCAGGCCGACATCACGCTGGAGCCGTCCATCAAGGTCGCAGGCAAGATCAGCTGGACGAAGAACGTCAAGGTGGAGGCCCAGGCCGGTGCGCGGCATCAGGGAGACGGCAACATCAAGCTCAAGGGATACGCCAACGTCCGCGGCAACGAAAGCAAGGACACGACGTGCCCCAATGCCGGGTTCTCCGGCGAACTGAGCCTGACACCGGAAATCGGCATCGCGGTCGCCCCCAAGCTGAAGCTGTATGACGCCATCGGCCCCGGCATCAAGCTGACGCCGGCGATTGGCGGAAAGATCAGCGGCAAGGTCGACGATTCCGGTACGCTCACCGGCTCGTCCGAACTGTACGCGCAGGTTTCCGCGCAGGTCACGTTCGACCTGACGATCCCCGTCATCGACACGGAACTCGCCCATTGGGAGTCCGACAAACTGACGGCCAAGTACACCATCAGCGCGGACAAGGACATGACGATCCCTGCGTGCAAGCCCGACGACGGCTCCACCGGCGGCGGGTCAGGCGAAGGTTCCGGCGGCGGCACGGCGTGGGACACCGTCGGCAACGTTACCGTGACGTGGAAGGATCCGACGAGCGGCAAGACGGCCAGCTACACCGTGAAGTCCGGTACGCAGTTCTCCGTCGACCAGGCGCAGCTCGAGTCCAAGCTCGGACTCGGCGCGGGCGCGTTGGACGGTATGAAGGGCGTTGCCACCGGCGAGAACGGGACCGGCAAGGTCTACCGCACCGGCACCGTGTTCCAAGCGACCAGCGACACCACGCTGTACGTGTTCTACAACGATCCGGAACTTCCGGAAATCGACAACACCGACACGGACATCGTGTTCGTCATCGACTCCACCGGCTCCATGGGAGGCGAGATCGGCGCCGTCAAGGAATACGTGAGCAACCTGGCCGACGCGATCGGCGGGGTCTCCGCCAGCTACCGCATGGCGCTGGTCGATTACAAGGATGATTGCGACAGCTATCAGTCCAGGGTCGACGTCGACTTCACCTCGGACGTGCCCACGTTCAAGGAAGGCGTCAGTAATCTGTATGCCGACGGCGGTGGCGACATTCAGGAAAGCGTCTACTCCGGTTTGAACACCGCCCTCGACCTTGATTGGCGCGACGGCGTGCGCCGCTCGATCTTCATCATCGGCGACGCGCCCGGCAAGGATCCGGAACCCGTGACCGGCTTCACGCAATCCGACATCGTGGACAAGGCGATTGCCGAGGGCGTGGGCATCTATCCGCTGGGACGCGTCAGCAGCTATGGCCGAGCACGTTCCATGCCCGCCATGCCCGAGTCCAATGGCAACGGCCAAAGCAACGATCAGCAGAACGACGCCGCACCGGACGCCGCACCGTCCAAGGACGAGTCCGGCGCCGTGTCCGAGCCGGCCGCCGCGCTGCTGTCGGATACGCTGCTGTCGCCCGCCGAAGCCACGTCCGGCAACGCCGTCGTACGGACGATCGCCGATACGCGCGCCGTGGACACGTCCAGCTTCGAAGGATTCACCTCCGGGCTCGCCGACGCGACGGGCGGTGTCTACACCGAGTACACCAGCGAGGACTTCGTCGAAAAGCTGCTGCAGATCGTCGTGTCCGCCACGGTGACGCCGCAGGTCACCGTCGGTACGACCAATGAGTTCCATACCGGCGACACCGTGCATTTCAACGCATCCGTCGTCACCGACGAAAGCAACCCCGTCATCGGATATGACTGGAACTTCGGCGTCGGCACGCCGAGCGGCGAGTTCGACCAGACCACCGAAAGCGGCGACGTCGACATGGTGTTCGACGAACCGGGCACCTATACCGTCACGGTGACGGTGCGGACGCAGTCGGGCATCTCCGGCCGCGGTTCGCACACCATCGTGGTCACCGACCGTGTGCCGACCACCACGTTCAGCGGCACGGTGACGCTGGCGAGTGGCAGGACGCCGACGTTCACGCTGCCGGTCCTTCCGGGAACCGAGGCGTACGGCACGTTGACGTTCGACAACGGCGAGCAGACCAAGACGGTGCCGGGCGAAGGCACATGGAGCATCTCCATGGACGGCAACCTGATCACCGCGGTCTTCACGCCGGAGGAGGGCTATACGGGATCGGCGCCCACGCCGCAAACGTATCTGCTGTCCGACGCATTCGGCGACACCGTGAACGGGCGTCTGACCGTGGTCTACAAGTAAGTAGCCACGTCCGGTGACGTGTCCTCCGGCATGGCGGCACGTTATCGGATGGTTCGATGGATGCCTTATGACGCCGGTCCGGGAAGCGGGACTTGCACAGTTCGCTTCCCGGGCCGGTGTATTTTGTTATCCGTGGTTTACGGAATTGCGGCACGCTCATTTGCGGCATTGGGACTGCAACCCGGATTCAACTTGCTAGTGCAACGCTTGTCGTTGGGTTGGTGTTTTGCGATTATAGTCGGGTTATCTCCTCGTCCCATACCTCGTTGGGTGTTTTGTAGCAGAGTGCCTTCATGGGGGTGTCGTTGATTTCCTTGGCGATTGCGTCGAGCTCGTCCGGGGACAGGTGCGAATAATATGTACCCACGAGTGCAACACCTTCTTCGGTTAGGACTTGAACACCTCCAACCCTAGGCAGGTGTTGCACTTCTTTCTAGAACCCGCGCACCCTCGGAACAATAAATGATAAATATACTATATGTTATAGCTTTCATGTTAAATAATGTAAAATATATTCTATGATCAAAAGCGTGCCGACGTATCCCCGGCCCCGACTGCTGGAATCCCTCGTCGCCCACATGGGCACCGACGAGGTCAAGGTGCTGACGGGTGTCCGCCGGTGCGGCAAATCGACGTTGCTGCGTATGTTCGCCGACCGTCTGAGGGCAAACGGCATCGCCGAATCCAATCTGTTCTTCAAACAGCTCGATGCCGCGGGGCTGCCCTTCGACTACGCCGCTCGAGACCTGTACGAGGAACTGTCTGCGGCGTATCGTGCGGCAGACAAGAACGGTACGTTCGTCATCCTGCTGGACGAGGTGCAGGAGGTGGCGGGATGGGAGAAGGTCGTCCGTCGTTTCCAGACGCAGCCGGATACCGACATCTATCTGACCGGATCGAACGCGATGCTGCTGTCCGGCGAACTGGCCACCTACATCGCCGGCCGGTATGTGGAGATACCGGTCTACCCGTTCTCATTCGAGGAATACGTATCATGCCGTGCCTTGCAGGACGAATCGTCGGATTCGCCCGACGTGCTGCTGGCCGACTACATGCGGTACGGCGGCATGCCGGCGCTGCTTGCCATGGGGCCGGCAGACGAATCGCGCGCCGCGGAGGTTCTGGACGCCATATTCAATACCATCGTCGTCAAGGACGTGGCGAGCAGGTATGGTATCCGTGATCTCGCGACGTTCGACAAGATCGCGCGGTATCTGTTCGCGACATCCGGGAACCTGTTCTCGGTGCGCAGAATCGTCAACACGTTGAAATCATCCGGCGTCGTCATCAGCCCGCAGACGCTGGACGAGCAGATCAGGATGCTGGAGCAGGCGTTCGTGATCTATGCGGCGGAACAATCCGGGCTGAGAGGCAAACAGATCCTCCGTCCCCAACGCAAGTATTATCCGGTTGACAACGGGTTCAGGAATTATGCCCTGGGCTTCGCGGGCGTCGATGCCGGATTCCAGCTGGAGGGCATCGTATACATGGAACTGCTGCGTCGCGGATGGACGGTTCACGTCGGTGCGCTGCCCACGGGAGAGGTCGATTTCGTCGCGAGGCGAGGCTCGGCGATGCGGTATGTTCAGGTCACCGCGTCGATGGCCGACGAAGCCACACGCGAGCGCGAACTGGCGCCGCTGCGCGCGGTCGGTGACTCTTTCCCGAAGGTCGTCGTGACGCTCGAACCCTACGGCGTCGGTACCACACAGGACGGCATTACCGTCATCCGGGCCGTCGACTGGTTGCTGGACGTCGATGGGGACATGGGCGGTCGGTAGATATCTACCGGCTTTCGGGCCTGCATCTATACTCGAACGTATGGTTGATGGAAACAGTTGGGATGAGTCCCGTTCGGGCGGGAACGGCCGTGGTTCGCGCGGCGCGGACGGCTACGCCGGTGACGCGTCGTATACGTCCGGCGCCTCCGGTGCGTCGTCGCGTGACGTGATCTTCGACCGTGTGCCCCCGCACGATGATGACGCCGAGATGGCCGTGCTGGGCGGCATGCTGATGAGCAAGGACGCCATCGGCGAGGTCTCGCAGATGATCGACGTCACCGATTTCTATCAGCCGAAGCATCAGACCATCTATGAGGCCATCATCACGTTGTTCTCCGGCTCGCAGCCGGTGGACGTGGTGCTGGTGGCCAACGAGCTGCTCAAAGCCGGCGACCTGGAGAAGGTCGGCGGCGCGGACTACCTGCACAGTCTGGTGGCCTCGGTGCCGACCGCCGCGAACGCCACGTTCTACGCCGAGATCGTGCACCAGCGCGCGATCCTGCGCAACGTGATTGCCACCGGCACCAAGATCGCCCAGCTCGGGTATTCGGCGGAGGGCTCCCAGGCCGAGGACGTGGTGAATCTGGCCCAATCCGAGGTCTACGAGATGAGCGTGGGTCGTGTGCGGCAGGATTACGCGCCGCTCGGCGATGCCGTCAAGGACACGCTGGAGATGCTGGACAATCTCCAGCAGGGCAATGTGGAACGCGGTGTGCCCACGGGCTTCCGCGACATCGACGACGTGACGCAGGGCCTGCAGCCCGGCCAGATGATTGTGGTCGCCGGCCGCCCGGCCATGGGCAAGTCCACGCTCGGCATCGACTTCGCCCGTGCCGCCTCGCTGCACCACGGCCTGACCTCCATCGTGTTCAGCCTTGAGATGAGCAAGACGGAACTGGCGCAGCGCATCATCTCCGCCGAAACGGACATCCCGCTGGTCGCGCTGCGCCGCGCCGACGACATCACGCCGGAACGGTGGAACACGTTGAACAAGTTCTGGAACCGCATGCAGAACGCGCCGCTGTTCATCGACGACAGCCCGAACATGAGCCTGATGGAGATCCGCGCCAAATGCCGACGGCTCAAGCAGACCAACGACCTGAAACTCGTGGTCATCGACTACCTGCAGCTGATGACCTCGGGCAAGCGCGTGGAAAGCCGCCAGCAGGAGGTCTCCGAATTCTCCCGTGCGCTGAAGTTGCTCGCCAAGGAGCTTGAGGTGCCGGTTGTGGCGCTTTCCCAGCTCAACCGCGGCCCTGAGATGCGCAACGACAAGAAGCCGCAGCTGTCCGACCTTCGCGAATCCGGCTCGATCGAGCAGGACGCCGACGTGGTGTTCCTCGTGCACCGCCCCGACTTCTATGACAAGGAGGACCGTCCGGGCGAGGCCGACATCATCATGGCCAAGCATCGTAACGGCCCGACCGATACCTTCCATCTGGCATTCCTCGGTGCGACCTCGAAGTTCAAGGACATGCCGCAGGATTACAACAACCAGGGGGTGTAACGATGGCATCGCGGAATACAACAGTTCAGGAACCGGTGGACGCGAAGACTCGCCGCCCCTGGCACGCCTTCGCCACCCCGCTGATCGGCAAGGCCGTGCGTAAGGCGGCGCGGTTGGCGCACTCCGGCGGCAGCGCGTTCCCCGGCAAGATCGCCGAAACCATCGACCCCGGTTTCCTGGCACGCACGCTCGGTCAGCTGCCGCTCGGCGTGGTGCTGGTCTCCGGCACCAACGGCAAAACCACCACCACGCGTATGGTGGCCTCCGTGCTGGAGAACCTGGGGCTGAAGGTGTTCACCAACCCCACCGGCTCGAACTTCACCCGTGGCGTGGTCTCCGCATTGCTTGACCGGGTGACGCTCGGCGGCCGGCTGGACGCCGACATCGCCGTGCTTGAACTCGACGAGGCCTACGCCGTGCACTTCGTTCGCCAGATCAAGCCGCGCTACTGCCTGCTGCTCAACGTCATGCGCGACCAGCTCGACCGCTTCGGCGAGATCGACAACACCGCCCGCCTGCTCAGCAGCGTGGCCGAAGCCACCACCGGCACCGTGGTGCTCAACCGCGAGGACCCGCGCATCGCCGCGCTCGCCGACGTGGCGCCCGCCACGGCCTCGGTCCGCTACTTCGGACTGGATGCCTCGTTGCGCTCGTTCTTCCCCTCCGACGACGACATGGCCACCACGGTGAGCCTGCCGGGACTCGGAGCCGCCGCCGAGCACATGGAGTCCGGCCAAGCATCCGCTGCCGCATCCGACGGTTCGGGCGTCGCCGGCAAGGCCGGCCAATCCTGCCCTGACGGGGATTCCGGCACCGGTGGACGTACTCCCGAAGCGCTTCCCGCCGACGTCACGCTGATGGCGGTCGGTGACCATCAGGCCATGTTCCGCATCGACGGTGCCGACCTGACCACGCCGGTCCGGCTTGAAGGCGTCTACAACCTGTACAACGCCGCGGCCGCGCTCGCCGTGGTGCGTGCCGTGCTGACGGATATCCGCCGCGGCACGATCGGAACGCCCGGGGAGGAGTCTACGGGCGCGCCGGATACTGACGCATCCGCCGCACGCATGGCATTGGTCGCACAGTCGGATACCGACGCGCTGATGGCCGCGCTCTCGACGGTCACCCCCGCGTTCGGCCGCGGGGAATCAATCGATGTGAACGGTTCCACTGTGGAACTGCTGCTGGTCAAGAACCCGATGGGTTTCCGCCTGTCGCTGGCATCGTTCCCGCCCGAAGGACATGACACGATGATCTGCATCAACGACGAATACGCCGATGGCCGTGATATGAGCTGGCTGTGGGACGTGGACTTCACCAGCCTGCGCGGCACCGGTGTGGCGATGGTCTCCGGCGTGCGCGCGTGGGATATGGCGCTGCGCCTCGAATACGACCAGGTGCCGGTCGCCGAGGTCGATACGGAACTGGATAAGGCCGTCGAACGGTTCGTGACCGCCAATCCGGGCACGCCGAAGCACATCTACTGCACATACACCGCCATGCTCGCCGTACGTGCGCGGCTTGGCCGCATGACCGAAGTCGCCGATGCCGGCGTGGGACGTTAAGGAGCGACGATGAGCGAAACCAACGAGACCAATGGGGTTGCCGGCGTCATCGACGTCGTCTCCCTGTATCCCAAGGATATGAACATCTATGGCGACTCCGGCAACGTACTCACCGTCGCCAGGCGGCTCGCGCTGTACGGGTACGCGCCGCGCATCCACGAGATCAACCAGGGCGACCCGTGGCCGGAGCACGTGGACATGATCCTCGGCGGCGGCGGACAGGACACCGGGCAGAAGAAGATCATCGACGACCTGTTCGCCCGCGCCGACGACCTGCGCCGCTTCGCCGCGGATGGCGTGCCGATGCTGATGATCTGCGGCCTGTACCAGCTGTTCGGCCATTACTTCGAGACAATCGACGGCACCCGGCTCGACGGCATCGGCATCATCGGCGCCCACACCATCGGGCGCGACATGCGCATGATCGGCAACCTCGTCGAACATTCCGCGCACTTCGGCGACATCATCGGCTACGAGAACCATTCCGGGCAGACCTTCCTCGATCCGGGCGTCGAACCGCTGGGCCGTGTGGACCATGACGGCACCGGCAACAACGGCGAGGACCGCACCGAGGGCGCTCGCGTCAACAACGTCATCGGCACCTACATGCACGGTTCGCTGCTGCCCAAGAACCCGGCCATTGCGGATTTCCTCATCCGCGCGGCCGCGGAACGGCGTTACGGCGCATTCGAACCGCGCCAGGCCAAGGACCGGGCCGCCGAACTCGCGCGCATCGACGGAATCGCCGCCAAAGCCAGGGCCGTGGCCGCAGGCAGGCCGCGGTAAGCGTTCCGTCGGAAAGCGCTGTTTTCCCATCCCCTGCACGGGTATGCGGAAAAGTGTTGCATAACACACTTTTCCGATAAGGGATGGCTTGACGCCACTGTGCCGTTTTTTCGATATCGTCCCTCGAATGTTGAACCGGCATGAAGTGCGGGGTGCGGTAGAGTGGAACCACATCCGTTCAAAGGAGGACACGATGGCTGATTTCGATTTCGGTGAAGGCCTGCGCAAGGTGTTTCTGGCGGGCGTCGGCGCCCTGGCCACCACGGTGGAGAAGGGTCAGGAAATCGTTGACGATCTGGTCAAGAAGGGCGAGCTGACCGTTGAGCAGGGCAAGGCCCTGAACACCGAGCTCAAGCGCAAGGCCGAAGAGGTCAAGGAAGAGCACGAGGCCAAGGCCGATCAGGCCGAGTAGGGCTCTTCCACCTATAACCGTCCGGTGTCGCGCAAGCGCATCGGACGGTTGCTGATGCCGCAATGAGCAACGAATCCCCATCCCCCAAGACCGGTCGGCAGCCATCGGGCGCAACAAACCGGCCTGATGCTTCAGCGTCGAATACGCCGACATCGAATATCCCCACGTCGGTTACCGCCGTACCGGACGTCTCCACGTCGGGCGCCCGCACATCGGCGTCTCCATACACGCATGGCCGCCAGTACGCTCCCGGCACCCCCGACGCGGAAGTGGCCGAACTCATCGGCCTATTCGGATCCCGCCGCAACGACGCATTCGCCGCGCGGTACCATCTGACACGGCGCAACAAACTCAAACGACTCTGGCAGATCGCGCGCATCGCCAACCAGTTCGACGTCGTCCACGGCCTGACCCCGGTCAAGATGCGTCTCATGCTCGAGGCGCTCGGCCCCACCTTCGTCAAGGTCGGACAGATCCTGTCGATGCGCTCCGAGATGCTGCCGCAGGCGTTCTGCGACGAACTGGCCAAGCTGCGCGCCGACGCGGACCCCATGCCCTACCAGACGGTGGTCGAAACGCTGTCCAGGGAATACGGACGACCGATCGGCGAGATCTTCGCCAGCATCGACCCCACGCCGCTGGGATCCGCATCGCTTGCCCAAGTGCACCGCGCCACTCTCGTCACCGGAGAGGACGTGGCCATCAAGGTGCAGCGTCCGGGCGTGCGCGAAACCATGGCGCAGGACGTGTCCATCATGCGTTCGATCGCGCGGCTCGCCACCCGCGTCATGCCCAACGCCCAGGTGGTGGACCTCGGCGGCGTGGTCGAGGAGCTCTGGGACACGTTCGAATCCGAAACGGACTTCCTGGTCGAGGCCCGCAACCTCGCTGAATTCAAACGGTTCTGCCAGCCCTACGCCTACATGGACTGTCCGCAGCCCTACATGGACCTGTGCACCGAGCACGTGGTCGTCATGGACTACGTCGACGGCATCTCGGTCTCCCACCCCGAACAGCTGATCGCCGCCGGATACGACCTTAAGGAGATCGGCGCCAAGCTCGTCGACAACTACGCCACCCAGGTGCTCGACGACGGCTTCTTCCACGCCGATCCGCATCCCGGCAACATCATCATCGCCGGCGGGCAGATCGTCCTGATCGACCTGGGCATGACCGGCCGGCTCAACGCCAAAACCCGTTCGGTGCTCAAACAGATGATCTTCGCCGTCGCCAAGCAGGACTCCCCGGCGCTCGCCGACGGGCTGCTCCGCTTCGCCGGCACGGAGGCCGACGCCGCCGACTATCCGGCGCTGCTGGCCGACCTGGACACCATCGTCGCCGAATACGGCACCGTCGATCTCAAGGAACTCGATCTGGCGGCCTTCGTGACTGCGTTGACCCAGCTGGCGCAGCGCCACGGCATCGAGGTGCCGAGCACCGTCACCACGGTGGCCCGCGCCCTGGTCACGCTCGAGGGGCTGCTCGACGAGTTCATCCCCGACGTGAACATGATCGAGATCATCTCGGAGCACATCGCCACGTCGAAGCCCCTGGACCGCGCCGCCGCGGATGAGGTCAAGTCGTTGGGAGTCGAGGCGCATGCGGCGCTGCACGGCCTGCTCGGCGCGCTCTGTGAGACCAAGGTGGCGGCGCGCATGCTCACGCGCGGCCAGCTGCGGGTGAACATGGAGCTGGCCGGCGCCGAGGAGCCGATGCGCATGCTCTCCGAGATGGTCAACCGCCTGACGATGGCGCTGATCGTGGTCGGTCTGTATGTGGGCTCGTCGATCGTGTATTTCGCCGGTGTGCCGCCGATCGTGTTCGGCATCCCCGTAGTCGGGTTCATGGGCTACGTGGTGGCGTTCGTGCTGTCCGTGTGGATCGTCTTCGACATCTACTTCAAGGGCCGCCGTTCCAGGAAACGGTAGCGGACCGGATTCGGGGAAATGTCATGGATACCAAGACGTTGCGGTATTTTTTGACGGCTTGCGAACATGGGAGCATTGCGGAAGCCGCAACGGCTTCTGGTGTTTCGCAGTCGAAGCTTTCTCGTCAGGTGCAGGCGTTGGAAGGGGAGCTTGGCGTTGCGTTGTTTGTGCGTGGCAATCGTGGACGTCAACTGTCGTTGACGCGTGACGGACAGCGGTTCCGCCGTCGTGCGCAGGAGATCGTCATGATGGCAGAGCGGGCGGAACGCGAACTGTTGTCCTCCGCGGATGATGTTGCGGGCGATGTGTATATCGGTGCTGCGGAATGCGAAGCGATGAGTGACGTATGCCGTGTGATGGCGACTGTCCGTGAGCGATGCCCGCGCACGATGTTCCATGTTCGATCAGGCAACGGTCCTGATGCGATGGAGTGGTTGCGGCAGGGAGTGGTGGATTTCGCCGTGTTGATTGAACCGGTCGATCTGACGGGGTTTAACCATCTGCAGTTGCCGGTTCGGGACCGTCAATCCGTGATGGTACGCCGGGACCATCCATTGGCCGCCTTGGAGAGTGTGAAACCGGAAGACCTTGCCGGTTTCCCGATTATTGTGCCGAGTGGCTCGCTTGTGTGCAACGAATTCTCTGGTTGGTTGGGCGGGCGGATGGAGCGATTGAATGTGGTGGGCACCTCCAACCTCATTCAGAATGCCGTGATGATGGTGAAGGCCGGTTATGGGTGCTTTATCGGCCTGGAGGATTCACTGCTTGACGTGGGCGGCGAGATATGTTTCCGTCCGTTGAGTCCCCGTATCGATGTGCGTGCCAGCCTTGCATGGATGGAAGACCGGCCGTTGTCGCTTGCCTCGGAAACATTCCTTGCGGCCATGAGACGGAGCGTGGACCTGGCGTAGCGGTGTGTACGCAACCGTATGCAGGTGACATCGATAGCGTATGCGTTTTTTGCATGCAATCGCATGTTGTGAGTCAGTAAATGCAGGTTACCGAATTCGCGATCAAGTGCACGATTCGCCTGTTGTAATGAAACTGTCATCAACAACGGGCAACGGATACCTGTTCCAGGCCAAGCAAGGTAGCGGACGCCGATTCCGAGCCCGTCATATGTACGGAACAGGGATGGAAGAAAAGGACAAGCAATGTTAGGCATCAATATCGATGATGTTCTCGCCGTGATCCAGTCCATCCGACCGCAGCTCATTGCGGTTGTTGTGGCACTGGTACTGGCGATTGCGGTCACCGTTGCGGTGAACCGAAAGACCGTCGTTTCTCAAAGCACGCGCAAGCTCGCGCACTCCACCGTATGGGTGGCCGCCGTAGCCGCGATCACCGTCTGCATCAACCTCATGCTGACCGGGCCGCTGAGCAACATGCTGACGATGGCCACCGCGGAGCGTTACGAGCTGAGCGAACAAACCATCGAACAGACCAACGAGCTCGCCGTGAACATCGAGCGTGAAGGCATCACCATGCTGGAGAACGACGGCATGCTGCCATTGGCCGACACCACCGCCATTAACGTATTCGGCTGGGCCTCCACCAACCCGATCTACGGCGGCACCGGCTCCGGCGCGCTGTCCGACGCCTACCCGACCACGTCGCTGCTGGACGGGCTGCATGAGGCCGGATTCGAGACCAACGACGAACTGACGGACTTCTACACCGACTATTCCACCACCCGCGGCGTCATCGCCGTCACCGAAGCCGACTGGTCGCTGCCCGAACCCCCGGCCGCCACCTATACGCAGGACATGATCGACAATGCCAAGGCGTTCTCCGACACCGCCATGATCGTCATCGGTCGCGTCGGTGGCGAAGGATTCGACCTGCCGACCGACATGAACGCCGATACGGTGACGTATAACGACAACTCGTCCGAATACGCGGATTTCGAAGAGGGCCAGCACTACCTGGAGCTCGACCGCACCGAGCGGGACATGATCGATCTGGTGACCGCGAACTTCGAGAACGTGGCGCTTGTCTACAACGGCGCGAACGCGTTCGAGCTGAGTTTCATCCGCGACTATCCGCAGATCCGCTCCGTGCTGTGGGCGCCGCATCCCGGTCAGGCCGGTTTCACCGCACTCGGCGAGATCCTGAATGGCGAGGTCAATCCCTCCGGCAAGACCTCCGACACGTTCCTCAACGATCTGACTCAGACCCCGACGTGGAACAACTTCGGTCCGAACCAGTACGACAACGTCTCCGAGTTTGAGATCGAATCCGCCCGCGGCCTGCGTTCGCCGAAGTTCGTGAACTACGTGGAGGGCATCTACGTGGGCTACCGGTATTACGAGACCGCGGACGACGAGGGTGTGCTCGACTACGATGCGACGGTGCAGTATCCGTTCGGCTACGGCCTGAGCTACACCAGCTTCGAGCAGGAGATGGGCGAGGTCTCGTACGATCCGTCCTCCGGCACCGTCTCCTTCGACGTGACGGTGACGAACGCCGGCGACGTTGCGGGCAAGGACGTGGTCGAGGTCTACGTCAACCCGCCGTACGTCAACGGCGGCATCGAGAAGGCGTCGGTGAACCTGGTGGCGTTCGACAAGACCGGGCTGCTGGAACCCGGCGAATCCGAGACGGTCTCGATCGAGTTCGATGACGACGACATGGCCTCCTACGACTACGAGGACGCGCGGGCCTACGTGCTCGAACAGGGCGACTACGTCATCTCGATCAACGCCGACTCGCACACCGTGATCGACGAGCAGACGGTGACCGTGTCCGAGACCATCACCTACGACACCGAGGACAACACCCACGACGGCGACGCCATCCCCGCCACCAACGTGTTCGACGCGGCCAACGGCGGGCTGGAATACCTGAGCCGTGCCGACCATTTCGCCAACGCCGACGTCGCGCTCGCCGCTCCGACGAACTATTCGATGTCGGATGAGGACAAGGCGACGTACTACAACCTCGGCAACTACGATCCGACCGAATTCGACGATCCCGACGACGAGATGCCGACCACCGGCGCCGACAACGGCATCCGTCTGGCCGATCTGCGCGGCGTGGACTACGACGACCCGCAGTGGGACGACCTGCTCGACCAGCTGACCGTCGATGAGATGGACAACCTGATTGCCAACGCCGGCTACCAGAACGCGGCCGTCGATTCGATCGGCAAGGTGCGTCTGTCCGACGTGGACGGACCTGCCGCCCTGAAGGATAACTTCACTGGTGTCAGCTCCATCGGTCTGCCCTGCAACGTGGCCGTCGCCTGCTCGTGGAACAAGGATCTGGCCCGCGAATTCGGCCAGATGATCGGGCAGATGGCGCACGAGATCCACGTCTCCGGGTGGTACGCCCCGTCCGTGAACCTCCATCGCTCCCCGTTCGCGGGCCGCAACTTCGAGTACTTCTCGGAGGATCCGCTCCTGACCGGCGAACTGGCCGCCGAGCAGATGCTCGGGGCCGACGAATTCGGCGTCTACTCGTTCACCAAGCACTTCGCGCTGAACGAGCAGGAGAACGAGCGCAACGGCCAGCTGTGCACCTGGTCGAACGAGCAGGCGATCCGCGAGATCTACCTGAAGCCCTTCGAAACCATCGTCAAGGCCGATGGCGACGCCCAGGCCATGATGGGGTCCTACAACTACATCGGCAACACCTACGCCAGCGCCCATGAGGGGCTGAACGAGACAGTTCTGCGCGGGGAATGGGGCTTCCGTGGCTTCCTGGAGACCGACTACTTCTCCGGGCCGAACTACAGCTACCAGACCGCCGATCAGGTGATCCGCGCCGGAACCGACGCCATGCTTTCCACTACGGACACCACCAACCACGTCGAGGACCGTTCGGCCACCTCGGTCATCGAGATGCGCCGCGCCGCGCACAACATCCTGTACACCGCGGTGAACAGCTGGGTGTACGAGAACGGCGAGCCGGAGCAGTCGATGCCGGTCTGGCAGGTCGCCATGATCGCTGTCGATGTGGTGCTCGGCCTGCTGTTGGTGGGCCTGGAGGTCGTGGCCGTCCGGCGGTACATGAGCCGGCGTGCGGCGGCTGCGGCCGAGGCCGGCGTCCGAACACAAGCCTGAGAGCTCCCTCCTCCGAGTTCTCGCTCACGGCCGGACCGCCAATCCGGCCCCATTCGGCGGGGTCCTCCGGGCCCCGCCGGGCTCTTTTCCGGCATATACGAAAGGAATGACCATGAGTGACATGCAATATGCGCCGCTGGCGTCGGGCCGATCGGACGCCCCGGGGAGAAGGCGCTGGCGGGCACCTATACGCCCGCGCGATCCGAGTCCACGTCCGAGGCCTGATATCGAGGACATCGCAGGCGGGGCGGCCGGCGATGGGGGTGACAGTGATCACCGGCGGCGGGCTATGATTCGAGCTCGTGTGCCAGTGCCTGCCGCACGAACGCGCTGACTCCAAGGTGCTGGCTGCGCGCCTGCTGTTCGACCAGCCGCCAGAGGCTGTCAGGCATCCGGACAGTACGGGGTTTCATCGGCTCGGTGCATGTTTCCCAAGGCCGTCCGGTTACGGGTGTCACGGTACTGTGAGCGAAGCCTTGCTCGGCATCCTCCGCCCACCGTTCCACCATCGCATCGGTGATGACGGTTCCGTTATCAGTGGTATAGCGCGTCATATTCGTCCCCTCCTGATTTGATCGCGAAATGTTTTGGTTGCGTAGTTGGCATGAAATACCAGAATGGTGGTGGCGTCGAGCCGGACAAACACAAGTTCGATTTGTCGGCCGTCGGCATCGAAGCCGATGGATGCCCAGCGCGGAGGATCGCTGTCTCGATCTTGGCTGCGGATTGCCGCGCTGGAACCCCCGGTTTCATAAGCGACGCGAATCTGATCGTCGGTAATGCCATGCTTGTGCGCGTGGGGATGGATCAGGATTCGCATACGAAAAGTATAACCTGACGTATTACGGTTAGTATGCCAACGATGATGCCATAGCATGTGTCCCCCTTTTCTTCGTATGGCTTCACGGTAGGGAAGAGACGAGTACGCTGTCCAGCTCGCTGGGGCAATGTGGTCGAACGATTGCGGTTGTCGGGCTGCTGGTGGATATCTTCATCCACATATCCACCGGCAGCCGAAGGGTGATTGCCTGATATCGAGCCTTTGGTGCCCCTTCGCGCGTAGATCGGCGATTGTCGGTTGTATCCAGAAGCGGCGTTGCTTCCGCGATTCGGGCGCGAAACGGTGTGAGCCGGCCGCAATCTCCCGGAGGGGTACGTGCCCGCCAACAAGTACATCCTGGTGAACGACAGCGGGGACTATGTGGGCATCTTCAACCTGCGGCACCGTCTCAACGATCGTCTGCGCGAAGGCGCGGGGCATATCGGCTACGGCATCGCGCCCGAGTATCGTGGGCGCGGCTACGCCACCGCCGGACTGCGCATGATTCTCGTGACGGCCTTGGCCGAGTACGGCATCAAGGAGGCGTACCTGTCCGTGAACAAGGACAATCCCGCGTCGCTTGCCGTGCAACGGCATCTCGGCGCACGCATCGACCATGACAACGACGCCGAATACTTCACCCGCATCCGGATCACGGAGCCTGGTGCCATGCCGGAACCCTGCCGCGACCCCGGCAAAGACGGGGCGTGCGGCTAGTCTCGGTAGCAGTGGACCATCCGACCCGAGGAAGGAGCATCATGGCGGAACGTGGGATGTTCGGTAAGGTGCTGTTGGCCGGCGCGGCTGCGGCGGGTGCCGCGGCGTGGGCGATCGCCCCGCGCAGTTTCTCCGACAAGCGCGACAACTACGTGCCGTCGATTCCGGACGTCTGGTATGCGCATCGCGGCCTGCACGACGCCGGTTCCGGCCTGACCGCGCAGTATGCGGCTGAAAGCGGGGAGTACGTGGCCTTGGCGCGCCGGATGGCGATGAAGGCCGGCTACGGTACGCCCGAATGCGTCGGCCCGATCGCCCCGGAGAACTCCCTGGCCGCGTTCGCCGCCGCCTGTGAGGCCGGGTACGGCATCGAGCTCGACATCCAGTTGACGATGGACGGCCAGGTGGTGGTGGCCCATGATGAGACGCTGATGCGTGTGGCGGGCGATCCGCGCCGCATCTGCGACCTGACCTATGACGAGCTGACCCGGATCCCGCTGTATCCCACGCCGTCGCACCCCGGCTGCGAGCTGGCCGAGCCGGTGCCGAACGCGGTGGAGGCCCCCGGCCTGGTGGTGACCCCGGCCAAGCCGCCGCTGGGGTATTACCAGCATGTGCCGCTGTTCTCGGACGTGCTCAAGGTGGTGGCGGGCCGCGTGCCGCTGATTGTGGAATACAAGATCGATGGCAGTGATTGGACGCCGCGTTGCGAGGAGCTGATGGAGAAGGGCGACGCGCTGTTGCAGGCGTATGCGGGTCCGTATGTGGTGGAGTCGTTCCATCCGATGGCGATGCGTTGGTACAGGGAGCATCGTCCGGAGGCGTGCCGCGGCCAGTTGATCGAGCCGCTGCCGTTGGGGCAGACCGACGTGACCTATTGGGCCGCGGGTCGGCTGCTGTTCAACTGGCTGTCCCGTCCGGATTTCGTGGCGTGCGATTGGCGCAGCGGTGGTTCCCCGCAGGTACGCCTGAACCGTGCGTTGGGCGCGGTGCCGGTCTCCTGGACCGTGCGCAGCCGCGACGAGGTGGCCGAATGCGATGCTTGGTTCGACCACCACATCTTCGAGTCGTTCGTCCCCGACGAGCACTGAGACACGCCCGGCCTGTGCGGACTCTGACACTTTTGTGACTCTGACACTTTCAGAGACTGGCGTTATTCCGCCGTTTTCTGGAATGTATCACAGTCACGATGTGTCAGAGTCCGCGCAGGCCGGGCGTGTCGGGGTGGGGGGTGGGGTCGGGCGGCCTCGTTTGCGGTTGCGTTTGTGGGTTTCCTGGTTACGCGGGGCGCAATTTTATGAAAGTACGGTACTATAAAGTATAATACTAAGTATTGTACTTGCAGAAAGGCTGCATCATGGTGGGGTTCATCGGACGCGAGACCGAGTTGCGGATGCTGCAGCGCCGTTATGATAGCGGGAAGTTCGAGTGCGTCGTTGTGTACGGGCGTCGCCGGATCGGCAAAACGGCTCTGATCAATCGATTCGTTCAAGACAAGCCCGCCATCTTCTATACCGCCACCGAGAACGGTGCTGAACGCAACCTTAAAGGGCTCAGCGCCAGCATCGCGCGGTACCGCAACGGGCTGAACAGCGTGGGCTCGCCCGTGTATGAGGACTACAGGGATGCGTTCGAGGATGTGTTCCGCATGGCCGAACGCGATCGTCTCATCCTGGTCATTGACGAATACCCGTATCTGGCCAAGGCGGAGCCGATGGTGTCCTCACTGCTCCAGCAGTTGATCGACCAACATCATGGAACAGGCAAGCTCATGCTCATCCTCTCCGGGTCGAGTATGAGTTTCATGGAGCGCCAGGTGCTGGGGTATCAGAGCCCGTTGTACGGGCGTCGGACCGCGCAGATCAAGGTGATGCCGTTCGACTATCGCGAAAGCCGTGGTTTCGTGCCCGATATGGGCAAGGAGGACGCCGCCGTGGTGTATGGGATAACGGGCGGCATCCCCCAATATCTCATCCAGTTCGATGACGGCGTGAGCCTGGAGGAAAACCTGCGTTGGAACGTGTTGGACCCTTCGGCCTACCTCTTTGAAGAGCCCGGCAAGCTGCTGCAGGAGGAGCTGCGGAAGCCGGCTGAGTACAACAACATCATCCAGACCATCGCGTCAGGGGCGAGCAGCGGCGTCAAGATAGCCAACGGCTCCCATATCGAACAAACCGTGCTCTCCCATTATCTGCGCAACCTGTCGGATCTGCACATCATCGTCAAGGAGACACCTTATCCCGAGGGGAGCCGTCGCGGCATCTGGCGGATCGAGGACCTGCTCTTTCGTTTCTGGTATCGGTATATCCCCGACAATATGTCACTGATCGAGTCGGGACATGCCGATATCGCCGTCCAGCTCATCATGAAGGATCTGCCGAACTACATGGGCGGCGTGTTCGAGGACATATGCCGCCAGTGGCTATGGGCCAATACTGCAACCGACCGGGTGCCGTTCCTGCTCACCCATATGGGCCGATGGTGGGGAGGCGATCCGCGAACCAAGCGGCAGGAGGAGATCGACATCGTCGCGGACGACAAGCCGTCCGGCCGCCGTCTGTATTGCGAATGCAAATGGCGCGGCAAATCGACCGATATCCCCGAGCTTGAGCAGTTGCGGTACCGCAGTGCGCTGGTGGATATGGAGCGCAAGGACTACATGTTGTTCTCCAAAGCCGGGTTCACCGACCGACTTCGGGCGCGTGCGGCGGAGGACGGGAACGTGCGATTGGTGTCGTTCGCGGATATGTGAGCCGGGCCGAATGCGATGCCTGGTTCGACCACCATATCTTCGGGCCCTGTTTCCGGACTCTGATACTTCGTGACTCTGCGATGTCTCGCAAGAATGGCGGAATTTCGCGGCTCTGGGACCATGCATCACAGCCGCGATATCGCAGAGTCACAAATGGCCCGGGTGCACCGGGCGTGGTGTAGCAAAAATCCCGGCCACCAGGTATTCGGTAGCCGGGATTTTCCGTAACAGGCGGACGGGCTCAGTCGATGACGCCGTAGAGGCGGTCGCCGGCATCGCCCAGACCGGGGACGATGTAGGCCTTCTCGTTGAGGCCCTCGTCCACCGCACACACCACCACCTTGAAGTCGATGGACGGGTCGATGTTCTTCTCGACGAATTCGATGCCCTCCGGCGCGGCCAGGATGCACACGGCGGTCACGTCCTTGGCACCGCGCTCGGCCAGGTAGTGCGTGGCGGCGACCAGCGTGCCGCCGGTGGCGAGCATCGGGTCGATCAGGAAGCACTGGCGGCCGGTCAGATCGTCCGGCAGTCGGTTCGCGTAGGTGATCTGCTGCGTGGGATGCTCCTCGTCGCGCTTCATGCCGAGGAAACCGACCTCGGCGGTCGGCAGCATGCGGGTCATGCCGTCGAGCATGCCTAGGCCGGCGCGCAGCACCGGCACGATGATTGGACGCGGATGGTCGGACAGCTTCTTGCCGACCATCGGACAGATCGGGGTCTCGATCGGGCAGTCCACAACATCGATGTTGCGGGTAGCCTCGTAGGTCTCGAGCATGACCAGCTCGGAGACGAGTTCGCGGAACGTGGCGGACGAGGTGTTCTTGTCACGCAGAACGGTGAGCTTGTGCTCCACCAGCGGGTGGTCCAAAACATGAATTTCCATACTTACTAGGGTAAGCCCTCGCAGCATGTTCGGCCATCCCGTGCGAGCCGCGTGCCGCCCGCGGCATACCCGTATGAGGCGTATGGCGGATGCCCGGCGCGATGACCGAATCGGCCAAGGTTCCGATTCTTCCGGGTGGCGTCCGTTCTGTAGGCCGGTGGGCACTCGCCCGACAAGCGGAGACGATCTGCGGGATTTAGCGTTTCGCGCCTAGAATGGCGGTATGAGCGGCATTATCCCCACCATGGAACAGATCGACGAACTCCACCGCAAGATCGCCCCCTCACAGGCGGCCTACGACCTGATCCACACGCACTGCGTCATTGTCGCCGACATCGCCCGCCGACTGGCCCGCCGTCGCAACGCCCTGTTCATGCGCCGCTGCACCCTGCCCGCCGATGCGCCGGAACGGACCGGGCACTACCCGGGGCTGCCGGAGCGCGCTTCGGCAGCCCCGCATGTGGTTGTGTCCGAATCCACCGTCACGGCTCCCACGGATGGGGTGAGCGGCGGCACCGTACCGCCGCGCCTCATCGACGAGCGCCTGGTGATGATCGGCGGCCTGCTGCACGACATCGGCACCTACCGCGTATTGAAGAAGAAGCATAACGGCAGCAACGGCGAACCGTTGGAGTTCAGCAAGAAACGCTACATCCTGCACGGTCTGCTCGGTTACGAGTACCTGCTTGAGGAGGGCGTGGACGAGTCGATCGCGCAATTCGCGCGCAACCATACCGGCGTGGGACTCACTCGCGAGAGCGTCATCGCCCAGGGCCTGCCGCTGCCGCCCGACGACTATGTGCCGCTCAATCTGGAGCAGGAGGCGGTGATGGTGGCGGACAAGTACCACAGCAAATCCGTGCCGCCGAAGTTCGTGTCCGCCGACGCCTACACGGCCCGCGCCGCCCGTTTCGGCGAGGACAACAAGCGGCGCTGGCTCGGCCTGGTCCGTGAATACGGCATGCCCGACGTGCCGGCGCTCGCCGAGCACTGGCACATGCGCATGATCTGATTGGCGGCTCCCGACGGCACGGTTTGCCGTCAGAGCGTGACGGTCTGATCCGCCGATTCCGCAACGGCGGCGTCCTGCGTCACGACCACCACGCAACGCTTCGGATCGCCGTGCGCGATGCCGCGCAGCAGTTCCATGATGGTGTCGCGCTCGCCGTCCTCCAGTCCATCCAACGGTTCGTCAAGCACCACGATCTCCGCTTCGCAGCACACCGCGCGTGCGATGGCGACACGACGACGGTCGACCTCGTTCAGGGAATCGACGCGGTTGTCCAACAGCGTTTCGTCCAGTCCGGACGCCAGCAGCAGTTCGCGGGCCAGCACGGGCTTGGGCTTGAGGAAGTTGCGGTTGGAGGCGTCCATGGCGTACACGAGGTTCCGCACCGGAGAGAGGTCGCCGCGCACCGCGAACCGCTGCGGCACCAGGCCGATGCGGTGTCCGCGCAGTTCGAGCGGTTCGAGGCTGAGGTACTCCGCGCTGCGGTTCATCAGGTGACCGGATTCCGGCATCAGCAATCCCGACAGGAGGCCGACCATCGCCGTGCGCGCCATGTCGTCGCCGTCGGGCACGAGGATGGCGGAGACCGTGCCTGCCTCGAACGCGCAGGTCAGGTGTTCGACGGGGGTGCGGCCGGTTTTGCGGTCGCGGTAGGTCACGTCGTGCAGCGACAGCGTGGGGTAGGCGCGCAGCAGGTTGAGATCCTCGTCGCCGACCTTGACCTCACGGTCGATGTGGGTGGAGACGGCCGTGGCGGACGAGGCGGAACGCGGGGTTTCGATGTAATCGGGGGATGAATCGTCGTCGGTCGATTCCCGCGGTGTGGCCAGACTGAGCATGGCGTTGACGTGGTCGGCGTTCGCGGCCACGACGTCCGCGCCGCCGTCCGCCGGTGCCGGCGCGGACGTCGTATCGACATTGGTCGTCTCGTCGAAATCCACATCGAACGGCAGCTCGTCCACATCGGACAGCAGCGCATCGTCCACCGCCTCGTTCACGTCCACCGTCTCGGCCGCGGACTCCGCCGCAGCGGTCGTATCCATCGACGTGGTCTCGTCCATATCCTTCAGTTCCTTGTCGGTCATGCCGTCACCTCCGAACGGGAATCAAACAGCGAGATGCGCCTGAACGCGGCGACGCGCAGCATCGCCACCAGCGCCAGAGCCAGGCAGCAGCCGAGCCCCGCGCCGACCACCGTCCAGACCACGTCGGCCGTCATCGCGGTCGCATGGCCGTCGGCCAACGTGGCACCCAACGGTCCGGCGGCGAATCCGCCGGCCAGCGCGCCGATCGCGAACGCCGGCAGCGTCACCATCCAGACCTCCAGCATGAACTGCCAGCCGAGACGCGCCTTGGACACGCCCACGGTCAGCGCGTATCCGATCTCCTCGCGCCGTCGGAGGCCGTCGGAGACCACCAACGCCACCAGCAGCAGGCCGCCCGCAACCCACAGCGCGATCATCGTGATCCGCATCGTGTCGTTCAGCGCACCCAGTGGGGCGATCGACTTGCGGTATGCCTCCAACGACGGCGACGAGATCTCATACCCGTCCTTGAGTTCGGCGTCGGCCTTCTTGGCGGCCTTGACGAACGACTGGTAGTCGTCGGGGCTGGACAGCATGAACATGATGTTGAGATCCGGCTTGGCCCATCCCGTCTCCTCGCCGGAATCGAGGTTGTTGCTGACAATGAACGTGTACGCGCTCACATAGATGGCGTTCTGCCGGTTGTCCTTGCTCAGCCTGGCGTCGTCGCCACGGCCGGACGGCGCGTCATCGTCCACGTATTCGTAGATGCCGCGGACCGTCATCTCCATCGTGGTATCGGCATCGGTGGGATGGCCCACAGTGAACGTGTCGCCGACCTTCAAACCATTCGCGTCGGCCACCTCGCGCGAGATCAGCGCGCCCTTCGGCGCCCGGCCGGAGTAGCTCAGATGCTTGCCCTCCACCACGCGATAACGGCCCAGGTCGTTGGCGCGCGCCGCATCCAGCGTGTAGAAGCCGCGTAGCGTGAATTCGCCGCCGGTATCGTCGGCGTTCTCGTCGTCCGTCGTACCGACCGGCTTGATCGATTCGCTCTGCCGGACCGGCACTGATTCGGTGACCGTGTAGCTGAACTGCAAACCGGCGGACTGCGCCGCATTGGCGAATGCGGTGTAATCGTTCCAAGACATCAGATGGTCGTCCGGCCAGGTCGGATTCGCGCCGTCGCGCTCCTCAAACCCTTTGTCGGACAGGGTGATGGTGGCGTTCGCCTGCTGGGCGTCATAGGTGGCGCCGTTCGCGGTCTCGTTCTCCGCGGCCACCGCCAAGCCGAACATCGAACCGAACGTAACGAGCAGGGCGATCAGCAGGGTCAGCAGCGAGCGCCATTTCCGGCGCATCACGGCGGCCCACGCATTCTTGAGAACGAACATGCGGCATTTCTCCAGTTCTCTCACGGTGCGGCGAAGGCGATGGCCGTCGCCGCGGGTCAACAGTGGCCGGGCGACCGGCCGCGGCGAGGTGTGCGCGGCGGGTCGCCCGTAGCCACCACTATGGTCAGGCTACGTGTATGTTATCTTGTGCATTTCTGTTATACCGCTTGGGGAAGTCTGAGAGCGCGCTGGAAGCCGCGGCGGAGAGAGGCATCGGAATGGTGCCGATTGGGCGGGCCGAGTTCCGTGTGCGGCGATACGATGGCTGGGTGTATGAAGAACGACGGATGACGGGAGTCGAAGCCGTGGCGGATGTGTCGGCGAATAAGGCGGAGAACGGCAGTGGCGAGGCGTGCAGTGGTGAGGCGTGCAGTGGCGAAGCATCGGCAGGCATCATGCGAACCGTTGTACGGACGGTTGCCGCGCAAACAGCCGCGGTGCCGGCGATTACGGTGCGGACCGTGGCGAAACGGATGACGCCCGGTCGATTGCTGCTGCCGATCTGCTCCGTGCTGGGCGTGCTGGCCGCGTTCGCGGTGGTGCTGTTGTGGTTCCCGCGCGGGGAGGCGGTGTGGGACTATCCGCTGCATCAGATCGACGCCCCGGCGCATTACTATTTCATCCGCAAGATTCTGGACGAGGGGGTCGGCGCGGCCACCCACCTCTGGCCGAATGACGCGTATTACCCGCCCCTGTTCCACCTGCTGGCGGCGGGTCTGGTGAAGGCCGGCGAGCTGCTGGGGCTGAACGTGAGCGTCTATACGGCGTTCAACGTGGTGTGGCTGGTGGGTGCCGGTCTGATCTGGCCGGCGGGCATGCAGATGTTCATCGGATATTGGACGCGGCGGGTGGACGGCCGTACGCCGTGGCGTCCGTTCTCCAGTGCGATGGCGGTGCTGGTGCCGCTGCTGGCGGTGGTCTCTCCCTGCCATCCGTATCAGATGCTGCAATCCGGGCCGTTGCTCGCCTACGGGCTGGCGACCTCGCTACTGCCGTTCTGGATGGTCGCAACACTGCGGCTGTTCGATGCGATTGCCGCGCGGCAAGGTATCGCGCGATGGATGGCCGTCACGGTGCTGACCGGCGGGTTGTGCCTGTTCGCGCATCCGCGCATCGCGTTCACCTGGCTGCTGTTCATGGGGCCGTTCGTGCTGCTGCGTCTGCCGTGGAAGCTGATCCTGGCCATGGTCGGCGCCGTGGCGGTGTGCGCGGTGGCGTTCCTGCTGTACATGATGTCCTCGTACCAGTCCGACCGGTATTTCGACCCGTCAAGCTGGTTCCACACCTTCGTGCCGAACCGCACTGTGCCGGAGGCGCTGCGCGTGTATGTGACCGAGAACCTGACGGGCGTTGCCGGGGCGGTGATGGCCGTGGGCGTGGCGGTGGCCGTGCTGGTGGTTGTGCTGGTGATGGTACGGCCGCGATGGTTCGCGGTCGTGTCGGCATCGACGATGCCTGGCGGTTCCGATGGTGGTCTCGGCAACGGTCGCGATGGTGGAACCGGCGACGGTCGCGATGCCTGCCCCGGTGGCGGGTCCGGCGACGGCGTGGGTACCGCATCATCCGGTTGCCGGTCTGCCGTGCGCTTCTCGGAACGGCCGTTCACCGCTCGCGAGGTGCGCAAGGACGCGATATCGCTGCTGCTGGCGTTCCTGCTGAACGGATTGGTCTACGTGTGTTCGACCGCGTTGACCGGATGGTTCCCGAACATCGTGGCCGCCGCCTGGTATCGGGCGGAGACGCGGCCGTTGACGATGATCCCGCTCGGCGTGGTGCCGCTGATCTGTTTCGCCGTGTGCATGCTGGCGTGCGTTCGGGGCGGCGCCGGCGGACGCGGTAACGCTGGTGCCGGCATCGGTGTCGCCAACGTCGGTGCCGGTATTGGGACCGGCATGTCTGCGGGAGCGGAGGACGTGCTCGCAATCGCCGACGAGCGGACGGGCCGCAACCGCCCGAGATCCGGTCGGACGTATTCGACGCTGCCTACGGTCATCGCTGTGGCGCTGGTGACGGCGTTGACGACGACCTGCCTGTTCGCGGACACCACGCGTGCGACGATGAGCGATTCGATCCGAGCCAATTACGAGTTGAGCGACGATCAGCCCACCGAACAGCTCACCGGCACGAAGTACGAGATCCTGAAGGACGTGGCGGAAACCGTGGGGGACGAGGCCGCCGTGATCTCCGACCCGTTGAACGGTTCGATGTACGGCATGGCCGCGTTCGGCACACAGATGCTGTTCCCGATCTACAATCCGATGGCCGAAAAGAACGGGGCCATCTTCGGACAGGTGGAGCGCGCCTTCGACTCCGGTGACGGCGACGTCCTGCTGGACACGGTCTGCCCGATCAATCCGGAGGAACCCGAGTATTTCCTGACGATGGGGCCGCAGGCGGAGAGTCTGCAGATGTTCACCTTCAAGGAGCAATACGATCCGTTCCATCGCCAGGATCTGATCGACCGGTATGTGGCGGACGGCACGCTCGTCAAGGTGCGCGACTATTCCGATGCCGGCGACTATGCCGACGGGTGGGCTCTGTACCGCTTCGGATGCGGGGCTGCGGGCGGCCGATAATCGGCCGGCAGTCCCTGACACCTCCTGCGCATGGTGGATAAGTATAACTTCATCCACATATCCACAGATTTCCGAAGGCCTGTGGCAACGCGGACCGCGGTGTGCCAGAGTGTCCTGTACGCGCCGATCGGCCGGACCGTCCGGCAGTCGCATATGGCGCGGCAAAGGGGACATCATGGCTATCTTGGCAATGGACACCGTTGGATTCCTGCAGTCGGTCAACCGTTTGGAACGGCGTTTCGGGGAGCTGACCTCGCCCGAGGCCATGCGCGAGGCCTGCGCCCATCCCGAACGACGGGATCCGTTGGACCACCGGTTGTTTGTCCTGGCCGATGACGTATACGGTTGCGGCGGCTGGACCACCACCATCTGCGCGGCCGCATCGTCTCTGATGGGCGATCTGATTACGGAATGTCGGCGGTTCATGAAGGGAACGGCGTCCGTGGTGCGCAAATACGGCATGACGGTATGGTTGTACGACTTGGTCAACGACGCTTCCAAGGCGTTGTTCGTGGGGGAGCCCTCGGACCGCACGCCGTTGCTCATCCACCCGGTGCCCGCGCAGGAATTGGCGAAACGCTGCGCGCGGAACGGCAGACGACGGTACGGCAACAAGCGCGAACAGAAGTGGGCCATGCATGACCATTGCGCGCAGATGTACCGGCTCGCCGCATACAGCATGCTGCGATGGGGCGGACGAGAGCCGCGCAGCCTGGATATCGCCGGCATGATGATTACGCAGCCGTGGCTGGGCATGTGCATGCTGCGTGAGGACGACAAGGTGCTCGGCATGGGTGCGTTGCCCGATATGCGCTACCGGCGCGTGGTGGATTACATCAAGGAGCTGCGCGCGGCGGCGGATCTGGACTATGCGCGTGCGCTCGCCGCCGGAGAGGTGACGGTGTTGGACGGGGAACGCGCTCCCGGGTTCGCGGAGGTCGATACGCGTTATGTGTATGACGCCGAACGGCTGATCGAGGCCCTTGAATCGCTGTGGAATGAACGGAGTGACTGCGCGGCGCATGAGATCCTCATGGACGTTGAGCGGACCGGAGACAAGCCGGATCTGCCGTTGTGGCGTAATCCCGCGTATCTGCAGGACGTGGCGAATTCGCTGATGGGTCCCTCGTATGCCGGCATGCTGTGGCTGGGACTCGAGGACCATGATCGGGAGCTGTTCGATAGAGGTGTGGAACAGCTGCGTGAATTCGTGGGGTTCGTCAAGGACATCGGGTTCCTGGTGCTGCCGGTATGCGTGCTCAACACCTGCGCGGACGATCAGGTGCGGCGCGCGATGGAGGCTGCGGTCGCCTCGGGCAAGGTGAAAGCCGCCAACCTGCCGAAATGCACGGGACTCAGCAAGGCGGAGTGTGATGCGATGTTGGATGCGGAGCGACGTGACGCCGATTGTGCCGATGAATCCTGTCTCGATGGGGTGTGCGATGGGTCGTGCGGCGTCACGCCGTGCTGTGATGCACCCGGCGACGAGGAGGATTCGATGATGAGCGTGGGCGCCAGCATGGCTGCCGTGGCGATGGCGCGCATGCCCAACGAGGACTTGGCCCGCAAGGCCGCGCTGGCACTGATCCTCTGCGAGCCGAAGCAGTACGGCGACACTGTGCTGGCGCTGCTGGAGGATGAGAAACCGTGTGAGTCCGACGATGACAGCGAGGTCGGCAAGCGTGCTGAGGTCAAGACCGATACGCTCGTGGCGTGACCGAACGTGGTTGTATTCCCGTGTGCGATGCGTGCGTTTTGTGACTGAGCAGGACACGCGCCAGACGCATCTGTCGCACACTCTGTGATGTGTTGCGGATCCGCAACACATCACAGAGCGCACTGCAATGATTACGTATGATCGTTAATATAGCTCGGACGACAAGTCGGAAACAGCTTGAAGTTATGCCCCTGTACGTCATCGGTCGGATGAATACGCATCAAGTTGTGGTTGAATCAAGGTGGGATGTACGGTGGTCGGCGTTTGGGGTGCGGGCCGAGCTCTTGTGCTCCGTGGGGATACATCGGCATGCGGTATCGCTGCTAGCCAATTAAGAACGCCTCGGGGCATTGCGATGCTGTGCGTCCGCCGCTCGACGCATGATGCTGACCCAGATATCTCAATCTTGGAAAATCCAATCCTGGCGGCACGGTTCATCGAGTTTGTCAAATTCGTGTACAGGTTGTTGGCCTTTCGGTCGCCTTTATCATAACAATCAGGTTCTGTGCTCTCCTTACCCCAAATCAGATGCCGAGATCGGAAAGCCTCTTGTCTTTCCGCCGCTTGATCGTCCTGAGGATATTTTCTCTGAATTTGGTAGTTCTCTCTGAATTTGGTAATTTTCTCTGAATTCAGAGAAAGAATGTATAATTCAGAGAATAATTCAGAGAATAATTCAGAGATTCAAAGTGGGTGATGGCGAATGGGACCATGTCCCTTCATTCAGGCCTCAACCAAAGTGCGCAACAAACCGGGCGTTATCGCAGTGTTTGATTGAGATACGGGAAGAGCTGAAATTCTAGTATTTCCGAGGGCTACTGATTTCTTGGAAAGTTCGACGGCCTTAAATATTCGATGCCTACAGTGCCTACATGGAAATCTAGTAAGAAGTAGTGGAATCCTAGGAGGAAGCGCTGAAGCCCCTGTGTTTTCAATGGTTTTGGAGCTATTGGGTGGTTTTAAACTATCAATCTGGCGCGTCTACATGGAAATATACAGTGCCAACATGGAATTAGATGGAAATGAAACGAGGCAGAACGTTTTTATTGGTTGAGCGTGTAGTACTGCTGTGGGTCGCGCGACGATGAGCCATGCCATGAAAGAATGTCCTTATCAACTAGTCCATGGAGCACTCCGCTGGCCAGTTTGGTGCTGCGGTTCAGCTTCGCTGCAAGATTTCGTTTGGTGATTTTCTTCTCGGAATATGCGAGTTGTACCGCTGCGATTTCGTATTCGTTAAGAGACTCCAAAACATCTTTGCCGATGTGGCTTTCCAAGGTGTCCTGGCTGCGCAGCACTCGGGAGGTGCTACTGTTTTCCAAAGTGAGTTTGACGTATTGGTCGTTGGGTTCCGAGTAGATCGGGTCGTGCAAGAACGCGGCCTGCATTTCGTTGTAGATGCGCTGCACGCCCTCGTTCATCTCCCTTACCCAGCCGAATGCGACCAAGGTTTTGGCGATGCGTGGATTACGCGCGTACCGGGTGGTGCGCATGTTTTCCAGCGTGACGGTGTTGGGCAGTTTGCCGGGACTGAGGATTTCCAGACGGTCGTCGTACATGGAGATACGGATGTGCTCGCCGGCATACGAGTAATCGCGGTGAGTCACCGCGTTGACCAAACCTTCGAACCAAGCGAATTCCGGGTATTCGGGGATGGTCTGGAATTTGGCGTGTTCATCCATGTACTGGTATTCGCGCAGCATGCCTGAGATGAACATGGCCGCGCCCTCCACCGTCTTCGGGATGGGCCCTTCGAAGGTGCGGTCCTTGATGATATTGAGCGAGTGTCCGGTCTCCAAGGCATTGCCCTCGAATCGTAGTACACGAACGCGCGCCTGCGGCAGAAAGTTCGCCGGATGCTCCGCGAACAGCAGCACGCCCGCCTTGGTCAACAGGCCATCCTTGGTGAGGAACCTCGCACTGCGCAGGGCCTGCTCGTCGGACACGGTGGTGCCGAGCGCGCGCTTGAACCGATCCACGACCTCATGATCGATGTCGTCGATGGAGGAATCTGGGACCGGCTCGTCCTCGAACACCAGTTGGTGTTTGTCATACTGCAGCTTTAGCGTCTGGTCATAGTTGAGCGGCATGCTCTTGTCCGCCACCCGTAGAAACACTTCACCATCGTTCTTGCGTTTGATGACATGATTGCGTGAAGGCTCGATGTTCAGTACCAGTACGAAGTCGTCCTCTCCCTTGGTGTTGAGGACGGGGATTCGCAGCGGAGTGACGTCCGGTGACGGCTCGCAGTGCATCAGTGCACACTGTTCGAACTCTTCGGGCCTGTTCGCTTTGTCCTGCGCAAAGCCAGTGACAGTGCCATCATTCTCGATGCCGATGGCGACTTTACCTCCGGCGGAGTTCGCCATGGCTGTGATAATCTTCGCTAGATCGTTGGGCTTAATTCTGGCGCTTTTGCGGTCGAAATACTGACCCTCGGGAGTGTGCGCCAATACGTCGATATCATTCGACAGCACAGGAACTTGCATATTGGCCTCCCGGATAATAGATCATTTGGGCCATCCTATCAAGCGGGAGCGCCACGTTTCTGGAGTCGAACAACAGCACGACAAGAATGTCATATACGCGGCATCAGACAGAAGATCGTCGATGGCGAGGCCACAACCGTGCCGGGGTCAAGACCGATACGCTTGTTGCGTGACCGAACAACGAAAAAGGGTTTTGAGCATGGCTCAAAACCCTGATGGCGGAGGATACGAGATTCGAACTCGTGAGGCTGTTACACCAACACGCTTTCCAAGCGTGCGCCATAGACCACTAGGCGAATCCTCCATGGTGTTCTCGATGCAGGCGCATCTCAAGCACAAGATGTAACCATAACACAGCATGGGGACAGTGCCAAATGCTGAACATCCTACGGCGCGTCATATGCGTCCTGCCTTCACCGTGAACGCGATGCAGTGGACCGGGTTTTGTTCGTGCGGTTGGTGCCACATGGCTAAGCGTCCGCATACATGTGACGCGCGTATGTGATTGGTTGCGGATTGGCAACCAATCACATACTGCGGTGCATGCGACTCCGTGTCTGCTCCTTTCCTGATTGGGAGTTGCTGCCGGTTTCGGCGATTGCTGAGTTGGATAATGATGACCATTGCGGGGGTGGTGTATGTCAAGATGGAACCATGAACCAGTCTTTCGAGCCGTTCTACGACGTCAACCGCACTTATGACGACAATTACGCGCAAGGCCCGTTCGGCGCCTTCGCGCAGGCGCTGGCGGATCCGGCGCAGGTGGACAATCAATCTGCAGCGTCGTCGTGCGAATCGTTCCTCGGCTTCCCGGTGAACCTGCCGTTCGGCATCCCCGCCGGACCGCTGCTCAACGAACGGTTCACCACCGCCGCATTCCGCATGGGTTTCGACCTGGCCGTCTACAAAACCGTACGGTCGCGGGCCTGGGGCTGCAACGCGTTCCCAAACGTACTCGCCGTGCATCCCCGGTCCGCCGACGGCCTCCTGACTCCGGGCAGCCCCGAACTTGACGAGGGCGTGCTCGCCGACACCCGTTACGAGACGCCGATCTCCATCTCCAACTCCTTCGGCGTGCCCTCGCGCGACCCCGACATCTGGCAGCCGGACATGCGCCGAGCCATCGCGGCGGCGGGCCATGGGCAGCTGCTGGTGCCCAGCTTCCAGGGTTCGCGCGTCGAAGGCATGTCCACCGACGATTACATCGCCGATCACGTGACCACCGCACGGCTGGTCTGTGAGACGGGCGCGGGACTGATGGCCATGAACACCAGTTGCCCCAACGAAGGACACAACCGGCTGCTGTGCCATGATCCTCATCTGGTCGGTCGCATCACCGAAGCGGTCAAGAACGAGATCGCCGATCGTCCGCTCATCATCAAACTGGCGTACATCCCGCCGGTGGCAACGGAACCGTGGCCGCAGGACTCCAGGGCGGGGCATTACACCTATGCACGCGTGACCGACGACTCGGCGTTGGAGCTGATGGTGCGGCAGACCGTGGCCCGCGGCACCGTGCAGGCCATCGCCGCCATCAATACGATCTCCGCCAGGCTCGTCGACGCGGCCGGCAATCAGGCGTTGCCCGGCGCGGGCCGGGAACGCAGCGGCGTATGCGGACACGCGATCCGTTACGCCGGGCTCGATATGGTCTCGCGCCTGGCGGCGATCCGCGAACGACTCGGGTTGGATTTCGCGATTATCGGCGTGGGCGGCGTGGTGGAACCGTCGGATTACGACGACTATCGTGCGGTCGGCGCCGACGCCGTGATGAGCGCCACCGGCGCCATGTGGGACGCGCGGCTGGCCCGGCGCATCAAGTCCCGCTGATCCGTCGCCTCATTGATTCGGCCTCTCTTTGGTGTAGAGCTGCAGTCGGACTGTTTTTAATGGTTGCGCTTTTTCCGACGAGAAGTGGCGGTGGCTCCCGGCCCTATCCGTTGTTTGACCCCATCCGCGCCGTAAGGCGCGGGTAGGATTGCCCCAAAAGGGACAGAGCGGCGAAGCATATTACCGCTTATGGCGCATTTCACCGCGTCGCCACAAGCGTTGTGGCACACTGGAATACAGTGTGTTTTCATGAAAAGAGGTTGACTGTGGCCGAGAACAAGGAAGACGTCCTGCACGTTGAGGGAGGCAAGCCGCTGAACGGCACCATCAAAGTGCGTGGCGCGAAGAATTTCGTCAGCAAGGCCATGGTGGCCGCGCTGCTCGCGCCGGGCACATCGGTGCTCAAGAACGTGCCGGAAATCCGCGACGTGCACGTCGTATCCGACCTGCTGCGCCTGCACGGCGTGGACGTGGACGTCAACGGCGACAAGGGCATCGTGACCATCAACGCCTCCCATGTCGAGATGCCGTCCGTGGCTGACGTCGACACCCTCGCCGGCTCCTCCCGCATCCCGATCCTCTTTTCCGGACCGCTGCTGCACCGTCTTGGCGAGGCTTTCATCCCGGCGCTCGGCGGCTGCAACATCGGCGGCCGACCCATTGACTTCCATCTGGAAACCCTGCGCAAGCTCGGTGCCGATGTGGACAAGGACCACGCCGACGGCATCCACATCACCGCGCCGAACGGACTGAAGGGCGCGAAGATCCATCTGCCGTACCCGTCGGTCGGCGCCACCGAGCAGACCTTGTTGGCCGCCGTGCTGGCCGAAGGCAAGACCGAACTGTCCGGCGCCGCCACCGAGCCTGAGATCATGGACCTTGTGGCCGTGCTGCAGAAGATGGGTGCCATCATCTCCGTGGACGTGGACCGCACCTTCCGCATCGAAGGCGTCAAGGAGCTCAAGGGGTATACACACACCTCGCTGACCGACCGCATCGAGGCCGCCAGCTGGGCGTCCGCCGCGCTCGCCACCCACGGCGACATCTTCGTCAAGGGTGCCACCCAGCCGGAGATGATGACCTTCCTCAACGTGTTCCGCAAGATCGGCGGCGAATTCGACATCACCGACAAGGGCATCCGCTTCTGGCATCCGGGTGGCGACCTGAACCCGGTGGCCATCGAAACCGACGTGCATCCCGGTTTCATGACCGACTGGCAGCAGCCACTGGTCGTGGCACTCACCCAGGCCAAGGGCCTGTCGATCGTGCACGAAACCGTGTACGAGAACCGCTTCGGCTTCACCAAGCCGCTTGTACAGATGGGCGCAACCGTGCAGCTGTACCGCGAATGCCTCGGTTCGTTGCCCTGCCGCTTCCAGCAGCGCAACTACAAGCATTCGGCCGTTATCTTCGGGCCCACGCCGCTGACCGGTCGCGACATCGATGTGCCGGATCTGCGCGGCGGCTTCAGCCACCTGATTGCGGCGCTCGCGGCCTCCGGCCCGTCGAACGTGCACGGCATCTCGCTGATCGACCGCGGTTACGCCGATTTCCGCGGCAAGCTCGCCGCCCTCGGCGCCGACGTGGACTGATCGTCGGACGGTGAAACCGGGCGGATGTCTGCGGGCGCGCCCGTTTCCTCCAAACTGTGTGAAACGCCGTCACTGCGTACTTGCCGATTAGCAAGTACGCAGTGACGGCGGAATCATATGTCTCGACACGCCACGTATCCGAGGGTAAGAACAGCACGCCATGCGCCGTGACCCCGGATGGGCGATCACACCACGAGCTGGTCGAGCTGATTAACGGTCATCAGCCGTCCGAATTTGGTATTGAACGATTCTTGGCCGCCATACACCACTGCGCAGTCGGTTGAGTTTAAACCGAGCTGCGACGACAAATCACTAATCGGGCCAAAAGCGTGGGAATCGTAGCTGCTGGCGGCTTTGATCTCAATGGCATGGCGCAGAGAGCCGCCTTTTTCGATGAGCAGATCGATTTCCTTGCGATTGGTATCTCTCCAGAAATACAGGTGCGGTCGCTTGCCCTGCGCTTGGTACTGCTTGACGAGTTCGCTGATCACGGCATTCTCAAATAAAGGGCCTCGGAATTTGCTGAACAGCAGTTCTTCTGGGGAGTCGATGCCGAGCAGGTGGGCGGCCAAGCCGGTGTCGTGAAAATAAAGCTTCGGGGTCTTGACGAGACGTTTGCCCATATTGCGGTGGTAGGGGTACAACCGGAAGGTAATGAAGCTCGATTCGAGTAGCGACAGCCATCCCGTGGCTGTCTTGGCGTCCACCCCGCTGCCTTGCGCCAGTGCGGCGTAATTGACCAGTTCGCCGGTGTGCAGTGCGCATTGAGTGAGGAACGTGCGGAATTCCGTCAGTTTTTGGACTCCGAGCTCGCGGCGTACATCGCGTTCCACATAGGTGCTGATGTAGTTCGGGAAATAGTCCTCGGGGGCGATGTCGATGTCATATAGGCGCGGGTATCCGCCGCGCCACGTCCACTCGTCGGTAGTCGACGGCATCATGTCGGCGGCGGTAAGTTCCATATGGGACAGTGGCGGCAGATGCATGATGGCCACGCGTCCGGCCAGCGATTGCGTGATGTTGTTCATCAGCAGGAAGTTCTGGGAGCCGCTCAGGATGAACTGTCCAGGTGTCTGACGGCGTTCGTCGACCATAACCTGCAATTCGGAGAACAAGTCGGGGACTCGCTGCGCTTCATCGAAGATGACTTTGTTGTCATACAGGGACAGGAAGCTTCTGATGTCTGTTCGAGCCAGATTTGCAACGTTGGCTTGCTCAAGATTGACATAACGATAATCGGCGAACTGCTCCCTGAGCAACGTGGTCTTGCCTGATTGTCGTGCCCCAGTGAGACTGAGAATGGGGAATTTCGTGAGCAAATCCACCATTTTGGGGGTGATCGCGCGTGGAATCATATCAACTCATTCCTGATTATCATAAGCTTGATTCCTGATTATCATAGCATTCATTCCTGATTATCATAAGCTTGATTCCCGATTGTCATACGCATGGTGTCACGTGTTCATCGCGCCGGCCGTCAAAGTGGGCGAACAACGGGGCGGATACGGCGGATAGCGCAAGGATTGCCGGGGACGTGCGAGGGTCTGCGGGCGCTGGGGCTAGCGGTTGCGATCGTCGGCGGTGTCGTGCGGTTCGGGGTAGAAGCTCGGGGCGTTGATGGCCTGGAATCCGCGAACGGTCAGATCGATCAACTCCTCGTTGAACACCGGCAGGCCGATGGCGGCCAGCATGGTCGCCACGCATCTCGTTCGGGGCTCGGTGTCGGCGGCGGTGGGGGCGCAGGCGACCCAGTAGTTGAGTAGCAGTGAGAGCAGGATGGCAGCCTCGCGCGGGTATTCGGTGGTGATGGAGCCGTCCTCCACGCCGTCCATGATCAGGGTGTGGAATCCGTTGGCCACCGTGGTCTGCCAGCTTTGCAGGTTGTGGGCCAGCGTGGTGGGGTCCTCAAGGAACTGGGCGGCGTCGCGTTGGATGTTTAGATGCGTCTCGTTGGTGATCGACCGGCGCATGAGCTCACGCAGCTTCTCCAGTCCGGTCAGGTCGGTGCGTTGGCGTAGCTCGTTGAGTAGGTCGTGGCTGGTTGCAAAGTCGCGGTGCGTGAGTTCTTCAAGGATGGCTTCCTTGCCGGGGAAGTGGTGGTAGATCGCTCCCTTGGAGAGGTTGCCAAGCTCATTGACGATGTCCTGCATCGAGGTGTGTTCGAATCCCTTTTCGGAGAACAGCTTCTGCGCGGCATCGAGGATGCGCCGCCGTGTGACTTCCGGGTGTGCGTTGCGTGCCGTAATCGAAGTTCGGGGGAGTGCGGCACAATGGAACCATGGCATCGAAAGGAAAACCCTCCCCGCGTTCAGCCGTCAAGCCGCTCAGCGATGAGCAGGTCGCACGCCTCGACGCAAAGCATCACCTCGTGGACCCGACCCGCTACTATCCGACCGGTCCGCGCACGCCCAACACCGTCGAAATCAACGCACAGAACCCTAAGGCCACCGAGCGTCTGCTCGAAGGCGTCTCCAAGGTGCTGCGCAACCGCAGCAAGGTGCGCGCCTGGGGTCTGGAGCGCGTCCCCGAAACCGGCACGTTCATCACCGCCGCCTCGCACGTGACCATGTATGACGTGTTCGTGCCGATGATGAGCCTGTTCCACATGGGCCGTCGCCCCCGCTATATGGCCAAGGCTGAAATGGCCAAGTGGCCCCTGATCGGCAAATGGTTCCAGCTCGTCGGCATGCAGCCGGTGCCGCGCCGCAGCGGCCAGGCCAAGGCCATCGAGGAGGAGTCGATCAAGATCATCACCTCCGGCCGGCCGCTGACCATCTGGCCGGAAGGCACTGTGACCCGCGACCCGCAGAAATGGGTCATGAGCCTCAAGCCCGGCATCGGCTACATCGCGCTCGAATCCTCCCGTCGGCTGGGCCGGCAGGTGCCGATCTTCTGCGCCGTCACCTGGGGCGCCGCCAGCATCAACCAGTGGTGGCCATGGCCACGCAGGAACGTGGTCATGTGCTACGACGAGCAGCTCGACTACGCCGACCTGCTCGCCGACACGGACTCCTGGGGCGAGGAGCCGCCCGCCGACAAGGTGTCGGAGCTCACGATGCGCGTCTTCCGCCGCATGAACGAGGTCATGGAGGAGATCCGCGGCGAACGCATGCCCGCCGAAGGATACTGGGATTACCGCAACATGCGCCGCCAGGCGTGGTGAGCCGGATACGCGGCGTGCGCGGGCGCCGTCTCGCTCGCGCACGTGTCGGTAGCGGCGCACATGCGGACAACCTGGTGCGGCGCCCGTTCGTCGGGCGGCGGGAGTCCCGTGCATACCTGCGGGTAGGATGACCGCAGACCTTGAGACATAGTGGACCGATCGGCAAAGGAGCGGAACGATGAAGATCACGGTACTGGGCGCAGGCGCGTGGGGCACGGCATTCGGTCAGGTGCTGGCCGATGCGGGCAACGACGTGACGATGTGGGCCATCGAACCCGAAATCGTCGAAGGCATCCGCGACCGTCACCACAACGCCGTCCGCCTGCCCAGCGTCGAACGTCTCCCCGAGAACATGACCGCCACCGGCGATCGCGCCGAGGCCGTCAGGGGAGCGGAGATCATCATCGTCTCCATTGCCGCGCAGGCCGCCCGCGTCGCGCTCGAACCGTTCCGCGACCTGATCCCCGGCGACGCCATCGTCGTCTCCCTGATGAAGGGCATCGAACGCGCCACCGGCAAACGGATGGACGAGGTCGTCACCGAGACCCTCGGCCTGCCGGAGGACCGGTTCGCCGCCATCTCCGGGCCGAATCTGAGTAAGGAGATCGCTGCGCGGGAGCCGGCCGCCACCGTCGTCGCCTGCACGAACATCGACAATGCGCGCCGTGTGGCTCACGCCTGCACCACGCATTATTTCAAGGCGTTCGTCACCACCGACGTCATCGGATTGGAGATGTGCGGATCGCTGAAGAACGTGATCGCGCTCGCCGTCGGCATGGCGCGTGGCGCAGGCTATGGCGAGAACACCGCCGCGATGATCGAGACGCGCGGCCTGTCCGAGATGACCGCGCTGGGCAAGGCGGCCGGCGCCGACCCCAAGACGTTCTGCGGGCTCGCGGGCGTGGGCGATCTGATCGCCACCTGCGGGTCGCCGTTGAGCCGCAACTACACGTTCGGCGCGAACCTGGGCAAGGGGCTGAGCGTGGAGGAGGCGACGCGCGTGAGCAACGGCGTGGCCGAAGGCGTGCCGACCACCGACGCCGTGGTGGCGTTGGGTCGGAAGCTCGGCGTACCGACGCCGCTGGCCACCGCGATGAGCCATGTGCTGGATCGCGGCATCAGCTGCAGCGAGATGCTGGCCGAGCTGTTCGGCCCCGATATCACCGAGGAGTGAACGAACGGAGCCATTTCGCTGGGTCGGCGCTGGCAATCAGACGGGAGCAGCGAGGCCCTTTTGTTGCGGGTTTGTGAAGCTACTGCGTCAAATGGTCCATGCACACATGCGGAAGCGCCGACGTAGAGCACGGCTGCGGGTAGGCTGGTACCCGGTTATCTGATCGAATCGGTCGACTGATCGGCCGAATGAAACACGAGACAAAGGACATGGGCAGCATGGCTAAGAAGCGCATCGTGGTGTTGTACGGCGGCAAGGCGGATGAGCATCCGATCTCCTGCATCTCGACCGCCGGCGTCCTGAAGGCGATGGACACCGAGCGTTTCGAGCCGATTCCGGTCGGCATCACCAAGTCCGGCCAGTGGATCGTCAACGGCGAGGACCCGCGCGGCTGGGACCTGAGCGGCGACGCGCTGCCCGAGGTCAAGGTCACCCCGCAATCGCGTCCGGTGCTGCTGGATGTGAGCCGCGGCTGCGACGGGTTCCTGGTCGGCGGCGATACCGTCGAATCCCTCGGCCACATCGATGCGGTGCTGCCGGTGCTGCACGGCCCGTATGGCGAGGACGGCACCATTCAGGGTCTGCTTGAGATGATGAACGTGCCGTACGTCGGCTGCGGCGTGCTTGCCTCGGCCGCGTGCATGGACAAGCATTACACCAAGGTGCTGCTGAACGCCGCCGGCATCGCCACGGCGCCGGGCGTCACGCTGGATGCGCGTTCCTTTGACGCCTCAGACGGGTTCGCCTCCGACGCCGCGGCCATCATGGCCGAGGTCGAGGCCGCCGGCCTGCGCTACCCGCTGTTCGTCAAGCCGTCGCGTGCCGGTTCCAGCTTCGGCGTGACCAAGGTGGAGCGCGAGGGCGATGCGGCCGAACTGGCCGCCGCCGTGTTCGAGGCCTCCCACCATGACTGGCGCGTGCTGATCGAGCAGGGCATCGACGCGCGCGAGATCGAATGCGCGGTATTGTGCGCCAAGCCGGGCGACGAACCGAAGGCCAGCTGGCCGGGCGAGATCGTGCTCGACCGCCGCGAGGACGGCGGTGACCAGTTCTACGACTTCGACAGCAAGTACATGGACTCCTCCGCCTCGCATGTGGAGGTGCCCGCGAACCTGCCGGAGGAGACGCTGCAGCGCGTGCGCGAGACCGCGATCAAGGCGTTCAAGGCCGTAGACGGCATGGGCCTGAGCCGCGTGGATTCGTTCGTGACCGCTGACGGCGCCATCATGATCAACGAGATCAACACGATGCCCGGCTTCACCCCGATCTCCATGTACCCCAAGGCGTGGGAGGCCACCGGCCTCAGCTACACCGACCTGATTACCACCCTGATCGAGGGCGTGCTGCGCTGAATGCCGAGCTCATGTCATTCCTCGTATGATGGAACGTAAGGAAACTCCATCGTAAAGAGGCAATCGATATGAGTGGTTCGTTCCGCAATCCGCGTCCGCCCGCCGTGGCTGGCGCGTTCTATCCTGCCGATCCGCACGAACTCGCCGACATGATCGACGCCCAGCTCGCCTACGCGCGCACGTTGCTGGGCGGTGCGACCGGTGGCCAACGCGATAGCTTGCCCGCTGCCTCCGTGACCGTGACGGCTGGGGCGGAACCTTCCATACGCCAATGGCCGAAGGCCATCATCGTGCCGCATGCCGGCTACGTCTACTCCGGCACCACGGCGGCGCTCGCCTATGCGCTGCTGGCACCGGGCCGCGGCACGATCCGTCGCGCGGTCATCGTCGGCCCGACCCATCGTGTCGCTGTTCGCGGCGTCGCCTGCCCCACCTATGACGCGTTCCGCACCCCGCTTGGCACGGTTGCAGTGGATGTGTCCGCCGAATGCCGTGCGTTGGGGATTGCGCTCCCGAATCCCGAAACGGTCCCTCCCGATGCTGACGGTTCCGGCGGCGCTGTTCCCACGCCCCATCTCCGCTCCGGCATGACTGCCGTCCCCGGTGCGCCCGCTCCCGCGCTCATCGTCAACGATCCGACGCATGCGCAGGAGCATGCGGTCGAGGTGCAGATCCCGTTCCTCCAACGGGTACTTGGCGACATCGATATCGTCCCGCTTAACGCCGGTCTCGCCACGTCACGGCAGGTGGGCGACGTGCTGCGTGCGTTCTGGGGCGGGCCGGAAACCGTCATCGTCATCAGCTCCGATCTGTCGCACTACCATCGCGAGCGTATTGCCCGTCGAATCGACAACGAGACGATTCGACGCATCACCGCCCTCGACTACCCGATCGACCCCGATTGCGCATGCGGTGCTTACCCAATTAATGGCATCCTCGACGTCCTCGCGCGCGGTGTCACGCGTTTACCGGTACATGGTGCCGGTACTTCTGCTGTGAACCGGATGGCGGCGGATGTTGTGTCGTCCGGTGCCGATTCCATACCTGTGCCGCAGGATGATGTGTGCCAGCCGGGCACGTCTGACACCGCGCTGCGGCTGGAGTTTTTGGGATGCAGCACGTCCGGCGATAACGGGGCGGTAACACTCGCCGGGCAGGAGCGGCCCGCGATGGTCGACCCGGACGATCGTGTGGTCGGCTACGCGTCGTGGGCCGTGATGGATTCCGCGCCGGAACGGGGGGCAACGCTGCTGGAACTGGCCCGCGCCGCCCTGCGCGCGCATCTGGGATTGCCTGTCGGGCGGACGCCGGCCGACATCGTGGCCGCGCATCCTTGGCTGAACGAGTCCGGCGCGAGTTTCGTGACGCTCAACGAACACGGCGACCTGCGCGGCTGCATCGGCACGCTCGAAGCCTACCGGTCGCTCGGCCGCGACGTGGCCGCGCATGCGGTCGACGCCGCCGCCCGTGACCCGCGATTCCCGCCCGTCACCCCGGACGAATACCCCGACCTGGACATCGAGGTCTCCGTACTCTCCGCGCCGGAGCCCATCATGGTCGCCCCTGCTTCGGATGCCGATGATCGGGGCAGGAAACCCGACCACCCATCCGATGTCGGCATCGACGGCACCCATGATTCGCTCCATCCGGTCCGTTCCCGCGCCGAACTGGAGCGGGCGCTGCGTCCGGGCAGGGACGGGCTGATCATCGAGGACCGCTCCGGCCGCCATCGCGCCACGTTCCTGCCGCAGATGTGGGAGGATTTGCCCGAGCCGCATCGGTTCGTCGCGCACCTGCTCGCCAAGGCGGGCCTGCCCGCATCGGCCGACTGGCGTGATGGCGAGATCCGCTGCAGCCGTTACACGGTCGCCGCCTATCATGGCAGGGCCGACGCATGAGCGCGGCGGCGTCCCCACGGTCGTCGGGATTAACCGATATGACCGCCGTCACGTCGTCCCCGCAGCCGACGGCTGCCGCATCCAGCGGTCCCGCCGATGCGTCGGATGCGCAGGCGGGCCGGTCGGCAACGATTGGGTCTGCGGCACGGTCGTCTGCGGAACGCCCAGCACCCATCCCCGCCGACCCCGCGGTCGGACGCTGGCAGCACACCCTCCTCGACGGTCGCATCCAATGCGACCTGTGCCCGCGCGCCTGCCGCCTGCGCGAGGGACAGCGCGGCTTCTGCTTTGTGCGCGCGAATCACGGCGGCCGCATCGTGCTCGATACGTACGGCCGCAGCTCCGGCTTCGCCATCGACCCGGTCGAGAAGAAGCCGCTCAACCACTTCCTGCCCGGTTCGCGCGTACTGAGCTTCGGCACGGCCGGCTGCAACTCGGCCTGCCGGTTCTGCCAGAACTGGGATATCTCGCGCGCCCGCGACTGGGATCGGGTCGGTGTCGAAGCCGCGCCCGAGCGGATTGCGCGGGTGGCGGCCGATTCCGGCGTGGAGTCGGTGGCGTTCACGTACAACGACCCGATTGTGTTCGCCGAGTACGCGATCGACACGGCCGCGGCCTGCCGGGAGTTGGGCGTCCATCCGATCGCGGTGACGGCCGGCTATATGTCCGCCGCGGCCCGACCTGATTTCTACGGGGCGATGGACGCGGCGAACATCGACCTGAAGGGTTTCACAGAGTCGTTCTACTGGTCGGTGACCGGCACCCATCTGCGGGACGTGCTGGACACGATCGAGTACGCGGTGACCGAGACGACGGCGTGGGTGGAGCTGACGACGCTGCTGATTCCCGGGTATAACGACGACGATGCGCAGTTGCATGCCGAATGCGCGTGGATCCGCGACCACTGCGGCATGGACGTGCCGCTGCACTTCTCCGCATTCCATCCGGCGTACCGGATGATGGACGTGCCGGCGACGTCGTTGGACACGCTGGTCCGGGCGCGGCGGATCGCGATGGAGGAAGGGTTGCGGTACGTGTACACCGGCAATGTGCACCATCGTGAGGGCGATGCGACGGTCTGCCCGAATCCGGATTGCCGGGCCGTGCTGATCCAGCGCGACTGGTACCGGATCGAGCTGAATCGGCTGGTCGGCGGTCGTGGCGGCGTCTGCCCCGATTGCGGTACCCCGGTGGCCGGGGTGTGGTGACGGGTTCGTTCCCGGCCGCCATGGCTGGAACAGACGGTTAAGGGGTGTGGGCTAGACTGGGGCTGAACTGGACCGTTTTGGGGAAAGGAACGGCAATGGACTGGCTGACTCAGGCGCGGTGGCGGTTCGGCCGCATCGGTGCCGGCGCATGCGTGATGCTGGCCGTGTGGGTGGCGCTGAACATGGCGCTGTCCATGATGCTGGTGCAGGCGATGGGGCAGAACGCCGTGAACGCGCCGATATGGCTGCAGTTCCTCATTTCCAGCGGCCCGCTGTACCTAATTGCCATGCCGATGGGCCTGATGGTGATGAAGGCCGTGCCCGAACTGCCGACTCGCAGGTTCCCCATGACTCCCGGCCGGTTCTTCACATTGCTGCTCATGTGTCTGCCGATCATGTACGGTGGCAACATCATCGGCAACCTGCTGTCGATGGCGCTCTCCGGCGGCACGGCCCAGAACGCGATCGCGGATCTGGCCATGGCCAATGACCCGGCGATGATCGTCTTCGGCGTTATCCTGGGGCCGATCTTCGAGGAGTGGATGTTCCGCAAACAGATTATCAGCCGCACCCGCCGGTATGGCGAGAAGCTGTCGATTTTGCTGTCAGCCCTGATGTTTGCGCTGTTCCATCTGAATCTGTTCCAGTTCTTCTACGCGTTCGGACTGGGGCTCATGTTCGGCTACGTGTATATGCGCACGAGCCAACTGCGTTACTCGATCGTGATGCACATGATCATCAACTTCAACGGTTCGGTGCTGGCTCCGTGGGTGCTATCACAAGTGGACTTGGAGGCGCTCGCCACCACGGACACCACTGATGCGGCTGCGGCCCAGGCGTTGTTGACGCAGAACGGCGCCGGCATGATGCTGGTGTCCGGGTATGGATTGTTGCTGATCGCCCTGTCGATTGCGGGCGTGGTGCTGCTGATCACCAAGCGTCGCACGTTCGAGTTCTATACCACGCCCGAGCAGCTGCCGAAGGGCTTGGGCGGGCAGACCGCCTTCGGCAACCCGGGTATGGTGATCTACATCGCCATGTGTGCCGCGCTGATCGCCCTATCGATGTACGGCCTATTCTGACCGGCTGCTACTCCGCGGCGATCGGACCGGCGCCGGCGTGCTGTTCGATGAAGTCGGCGCCGGCCAGCGCCCGCGCCGCGGCATCGGCCGCGGTGGAGGGGAACACGTCGAACCGTGCGTACACCTGCACCTCCGCGGTGATGCCGTATGGCGTGAACCCGGTGAACTTGACGAGCGTCGGCACGTTCTCCAGCCGCATGCCTTCGGTCGCTTTGTCGACCACGTCCAGCGCGCGCCGCTCGACCTCCTTCAGGTCGCTGCCCGCGGCCACCGTGAACGGCACCGGCACGTACCCCTCCGACGCCTGCGTGAGTTTCTCCAATGACGACGTGTTGAGCACCGAGTTGGGGATGACCATCTGATTGCCGCCGCGTTCGAGGATGACGGTCTGCCGCCAGGTGATGTCCTTGACCATGCCGGTGGTGCCCTGGATACGCACCAGGTCGCCGGGTTGGATCACCTTGCCGAGCATGAGCCCGAACCCGCTGATGATGTTCGCGATCGTATCCTGCATGCCGAGGCAGATCGCGACGCCGCCGACGCCGAGCGCCGCCAGGATGGTGGTGGGGTTGACGCCGAACACCGGCTGCAGCACGATGGTGATCGCCGCCGCCCAGATGATCACGCGCAGGATATTGGAGAAGATCGACGCATTCGGTATGCTGGCCCGGCCCAGTACCTCGTTGGTCACGCGGACCACGACCTTGGTGGCTATCATGGCGATCGCCATCACGATAACCAGCAGGATGACCTTGCCCGCATGCTGCTGCAGCCAGTCCGTGATCACATCCATCGCACGCCCCCATTCCTGTTATGCGTTCGGCGTCGTCCGCCGCCAGCCGGCTCGTCTGGTTCCATCCTACCGACTGTCTGCGGAGGGGCGGGTTGCGCGGTTCCGGCGGAACCCGCGCAACCCGTTCATCGTCCGAATCGCCGCATCTTGGAGGCCTTGCTCCATCCGGTTCTCCGCGTATGGTCCGCCTGTCGCGCGTTGCGCTGCTGCGTCTGCGACGTATTCGGCCGCATGATCAGCGTCAGGCCTTCGTAATCCACCGGTTCCCACTCCTGTCCGTGTGTTTTGAACGCCAGACCCTGCTCGTTATCGGTCGTGTACGCCATAATCGCGCGGCCATGCTTGCAGTTCTCGCGAATCTGCTCCCACAGCAGCTCCCGCACCCGCGCCGAGACCTTGCCTACGTAGACGCCGGGCGAGATCTCCATCAGCCATCGGGTCAGGTGTCCGCGGAGACGTTCGGGCACCACGGCCAGCACCACTACGACCATGGGTCCGCCTCCATATCGTCGAATACCGGCGGCACGTCGTCCTCCCATGACGCGCCGGAATCGTCGGGGTCTGCGGCATCGGCGGCGTCGGTGGCATCGTCAGGACCTGCGGGGTCACCGAGGTCGGTGAACGCAATGGAATTGGCGGGCCCGACAGGACCGGCGACATCGCCGCTTCTGGCCGCATAGTTCGTCCCGGCCTGCACCATGCCCCTCTTGCCGGCCCATAGGGTGAGTTCGTCGCGATACTTTTCGTCGTCCGCATCCCTATCGGCAACGGAGGGGTCGTCGAGATCGGAGGGGATGTCGTCCGTCCCGTCATAGTATGCCACCGCGGCATCGGCGGGATGTTCCGGTGGATGCTGGGCCAGGGAGCGGGATCCGCCGTCCGCAGTACCGTCCGCGGTGAGCAGATACCGGACGTCGTGCACGCAGCGCTGCATGAACCGTCCGTCGCGCATGCGGTCGCGCACCGCGCGTCGTGCGGCGACCCCGATATCCGGCGGTTCCTCGGCCGCCAGATCGAACGCCAGTGGAACGGTGATCTCGACCTTGTACAGGTCGGCGATGTCGTAGATGAAGCTGCGTTCGTTGCGGGCGTGGACGAAGCCGAGCCCCGGCGAGCATCCGAGTGCGACGATGATGGCATGCACTACGCCGTAGAGCGAGGTGTTCGCCGCCGACAGCGCCTTGTTCACGGTGTCGGATGATTCGAAATCCTCCACCTTGTACGAGCGCCCGTTCCAAGGTACCCCGGTGCGTGCTGATTCGCGTTCGTAGGCGCGACGGACGCGGGTGCCTTCCTTGCCGAGGAGCTGCTGCATGGTCAGGCGTGAGGTGTCCTCGTTGGGGAACCGCATCTCGTACATGCGCCGGGCGACCTTGAGCCGGGACCGCTCGGAGGACACCAGCTTGGCCTGCGCTTCGAGCAGTCGGGTGGATCGCGACAGGGAGGCCCCGTGGCAGTAGTATCTGACGCCCTGCTCGCCGACCCAGATGCAGGTCGCCCGCGATTCGGCGAGCAGGGATATGGCGGCGTGCGTCACGGTACTGCCGGGGCCGAGCATGAGCACGCTGAGCGTGGCGGCGGGCACGTGGACGGTCCCGCGTTTGTCGGTGATCGTCACGGCGTTGCTGTCACGGTTGACCACGCAATGTTCCACATACAGGAACGACAGACGGTCCTCCGCCCGCGCAAGCGATGTCAGCGGCGGTGGTTTGATGCCCGGGATGTCCGCCATCTCAGGCTCCGGTCGCTGTGTCGTCCGACGCCAGGCGGGGAACGGGGACGATGGTGAGCAGTCCGAATCCGTACCCGCGGCCTCTGCCGATTCCTGTGACCAGCGCCTGCCGGAACGCTGCCGGATCATCGATGGCGAGGAATCCGTCGAAGATGGCCGAGTGCAACGTCACCTGCCGGTCCTGCCGCATGAACGAGACGGCGCCGGAATCCCTGACGATGACCTCGGGCACGTCGAGCCGGTTGATGGGAACGTGGAACCCGCAACGTGACGCCTGGCGGGTCAGCCATTCGATCTGTTCGTCCTGTTTGGTGATCGGGATACGTTTGCCGCGGATGCCGGGCTGGCGTGACCCGATGCTTTTGGTCGGGTTCGCCTTGAGCCGGAACCGCCACTGTTGTCCGGTGGCGAGTTGCGCGAGGAACGGGTCGTAGCTGCAGGTGGCGATGTCCGACAGCTCGGCGCCGAACTGCTCCTGAATCACCGCCGCGTTGACGTAGCCGTCGCTGACGATGTACAGGGCGTGGGCGGTGCGTCCGGGGTCCAGGCGCCACAGTGTGCGCGGCTGATTCGCATCCGGGGATCCGGAGGCCGCCGCCCGCTGGACGATGGCGTGGATGCGCTCATTCGACGCCAACGCGTGCCGGGCCGCACGATGCCGTGGGTTGATGCGTATGCGGGTGAACGTGGTCATGCTTCGGCCTCCTTGTCGGACGTCGCATCGGCTTCGACCGGTGCCGACAGAATGGCGGTCATCGGGTCGTGGGTGTCGGCGGGGAAATCCGTATCCCGATACTGGCGGCGATTGCCGGGGGATGGGGCGTCCGGAGACGTCGGCACCTCGACGGTGGGGCGGGGGCGCACCGCTCCCAGCCGCACGACCGTGCGTTCCGTCCAGAGCCTGCCGCGCGGGTTGAAACTCCGCGGAGCGTCGTTCAGCTTGAACGCGTCCTGATCATTCGGCGCGGCATCGGGGGATTCCACGAAGATCTCCGCCTCCAGCCTGTTCGGGAAGCGCCGGGCGTTCCGTAGGCAGCGGCGCTGGTGGAACTCGGTCGCCTGCCAGGGGGCGGATCGGAGCGCATCCTCCAGGTCGCCGTCCACAATCCATGTGGCGACCGGGCCGTCGGGTGGGCATGACCGGCGCCCTAGGAACAGCGGGAAGTGCGGGGCGGCCAGGGCGTCCGCGTATTCACGCAGCCGCAAGTCCCCGTCCGGGTCCTCCAGGGCCGCAAGGAACACGGCGTCCGACAGGTAGTGGCGGTGTGAGAGCGGCATTGACTCCCCGGCGTCGTTATGCGCCGTATGGAAGTCGTCGAGCAGCAGCCCGGGCTGGTCGACGCGCACGCCGAACCGCAGTCCCCTGAACCGATCCAGCGGTTCCGTTCGGGCCATGCCGAGCGCGGCGGCGATCATGCCGATGACGCCGCTTTTGGTTGGATAGGGCTCCGTGGACCGCAGGTTGAATCGGCTGCGCGACCCCCACGACTGCATTGGCCCCTTGAGTCGTATCAGCAGGACGTTCATGGCTTACTCCCGGACCAGGCGCGCGGCGACCGCGTCCCCGAGCTCCGTGAGCACGTCGCGCAGCGGCTGCCGCGCCGCGAGCTGGTCGGCGGCCTCGGTATCCTTGCCGACTCGGACCACCCACGTGCGCACCGGCGTCGTGCCGTAGCTGGCGTCGATCTCCTGCTCGCGCTCGACCAGCGCCTTGGTGGCGTTGGTCACGATGTCGCCGGCGATCGGGCGCTCGAACGCGCCGACCAGATTGACGGCCTGCGTATCGCGCAGGTTGACGACCACCAGATCCGGCAGGGTGTTGTGCGCGAACGTGTTGATTTTGCCGTTGGGCACGGTGGTGGAGAAGGCGTCGACGAACGCGGTGACGGCCTGCACGGTGGCGTTGGCGTCTCCGAGCGTATCCAGCAGCCTGTCCACGTCCACGTTGGCATACCGGTAGAACGTGGCGGAGTTGAACTCGACGTCGCCGATCATGGCGGCGCCCGCATCGCCCTCCTCATCGCTGTCCTGCTTGACGTCGTCCACGGCGGTGAAGTAGTCCGAATCGAAGTCGACCCGCTGCACGCTGATGGCGTGGGCCACCTGTGCGGCCGCGTCCACGTTCAGATCCGTGTCATCGGCGACCATGCGGCCGAACAGGGCGACGTCGATGGCGCGGTCGTTCTGCAGGATACCCTTGACGCGCTTCTTCACGTCCTTGTTCTTGAGGAAGTCCTTGATGCCGCCGGAGGCGATGGCCTCCTTGCCGATGGCCGCCAGGTCGTCATACTGGTGTGAGCCGAGGAAGAGCAGGTAGTTGGACTGGTCGGGCTCGTTGACGTTGTCGTCGGCGTCATCGGTCTTCTTGGCCGAACGGGGCTTGGCCAGTTTGATGCCGCCGGCATCCTGCAGGACGGATTGCGCCGCCTTCTGCGCGGTCTCCGGGTCGATGGCAGGGTCGAGACGGAGAATGCGGTCGGCCAGGACCTCCACGACCCGCTTGGTGCGGATGCCCAGCTGGTTGGGGTCGACGAGTTCGCGGAACTTGAGCCGGGTCGGGCGCTTCCACGCCTGGCTGGAGACCCTGGCGCGGGTGACGCCGCCGTAGACCGCCTTCTTCGGGCTGCCGGTGTCGTCGCGGTTGAGGTTCGAGGGCGGCATGGTCTGCAGGATGTGGATTTCGACGATGGTGCGGTTGGCTGCCATGATTACTCCTTTGTGGTCGATGTGGTCGGGTGGTCGATGAGTCAGATGGATGTGGGTGATGGTGTGCGGCCCGTTGATTGGGTCAGTCGTCGGTGTCCGGGGAGGACTGCTTGCGCAGTGCCCCGAAGTAATCCCGTCCCCATTGCAGGCGGACGCGGTCGCGGCGGTACGGGTTGTTCAGGTCGACGAGATCCTCGGCGAACGAGGCGTAGTCGAACGGCAGGCGCTTGGCATGCAGTAGCTGGATGAGCCCTCTGGCGTGATGGACGATCTCAGCGGTGTCGTCGGCGGTCAGCATGGAGGAGAGCCGGCGGTAGATGCCGGCCTCATTGGGATTGCTGGAGGCGAGCATGCCGACGGCGGAGCCGAAACCGGTGCCGGGCTTGTGCATGGGCTCGGTGTGCAGCGAACGCTGGTGGAGGGCATACAACGTCAATGTGGTGTACGCCGCCCACTCCTCGACGGTGGCCTCGCCGTTGTCGTGTTGGGCCTGTTCCGGTTCGGGCAGGCCTACGATGGTCCACTCCAGCAATTGGGGCAGTGTCCCGATGGGCTTGCCCAGCCCATGGCGGAGCCGGGCCAACGCGGCTACGGCGCGTGGATCGTCGTGCATGTATCCCTTGAGCTGCATGCCGTTGCCTGCTGTGCCGCCATGCATGAGGGCCTTGATCTGCCGGTTGATCCATTGCCCGAGCGGGGTGTGCACCCTGGTGGACCTGATGGTGGGCTGCTGGGCGTCTGTGGTGCTGTCCATACGATCTCCTTTCCGTGATCGATCGGGATGATGGCCGGTTATGCGTTGTCCTGCGGTTGGTTGTCCTGTTCGGTGCCGGTCGATGGGGCGGCGGTCAGTTTGTTGACTGCGGAACGGAAGAACAGATCGGCCTTGCCCGCCGATTGCAAGGTGCCGGCGGCGTCATATCTGCCGGTGAACGCGCTCGGCGGCGCCTGCGCGAGCAGGGAGTCGCCCAAGTCGTTGAGTGTGCTGCGGACAATGCTCCGCCATTGTTCGCGGGCCTGGTCGACCTGGTCCGGTGAGGCGATGCCCGCGGCCCAATTCCGGTACAGTCGATCGAATGCGGCATAGGCCTGCTGGGTGGCCTGAGTCCGCCATGCGTCCGACGGAATCCCGGCGGCCAAAGCAAGATTGGAGGCCAGGGATCGGCAGATGTCGGCGCCTCTGTCGGCCATGCCGGCCGCGGAGACGAAACATTGCTTCAAATCGTCGGAGTCTGAGGCGAGCACGTGCAGATGCAGGTCCATGGCGTCGTCCACGACCTCGTCGATGACGGAGTTGTTGCTGCCGTAGGTCACCCCGTAGGCGTGCATCCGGACCTGGATATCGGGCAGCAGGTTGCGGACTTCGAGCTTGTGCAACCAATCGACCGTCAGCGGGGGTTTGGACTTGGGCGGTTGTTCCCCGGATATAGCGCCGGATGGCAGGAACGTGGCGATGCCGCGCCAGATCGCGCGGCTCGGCGTGTGGGCGCGGGGCATGTACACCAGCGGTTGTCCGAGCGCCTTCTCCTGCGGCTCGCTTTCCCGCCACGCCGTCATCGTCTCGTAGCTGTCGGCCATCTGCGGCTTGAGCTGGTCTCCATTGGCGATGATGACGCCGGTGACCCATTGGTCGTCGTGAATCAGTCGGATGCGGCGGCTCTGCCAAGTCATCAGCGTGGCCGGTCCGTGGAATCGCCGGACGTCGCCGGGGTGCTCCTGGTCGAGACCGGGCGTGGCCAATGCCGTGGGCTGAGGGCGCTCCCAGGCCGGCATATCGTCGGACCATGGCAACGGTTCGCCGTGCGGGTTCAGCCCGCTGCCGACGAAGTTCAGCAGCAGCGTCTGCCACAGATTGGCGCCCTCGCAGATGAGCACGCCCAGATTGCCGGTCCAAGCGATGCCGATCGGATAACCCTTGCCTCCCTTGACACGTGGGTCCCCCACGGCGCCGGATTTGATGCCGGATGGGTCGAAGGCCTGAGCGGTGACCAGCCAACGTACCGCTTCGGCGAAGGAGATGCGCTGCAATCCCTCGCCGAGACGCGTGGTGAAGAACGGAGCACCGTTGGGTACGTCGAAGATGAGCTTCTCCAGACCCGAATAGGTGCCTTTCTCCGTGTGCAGGTCGGCGACCTGGAAGAACGGTGTGTGTTCATCGAACAGGTTCCAACGGTCGGCGTATTGATCGAGGTAATCGATGATGTCGCCGTCAGACAAGCCATAGTTCCATAGTTCGTGCCATTCATCTAGGGATGGGCCGCCGGGGTAGAGGCCGTACAGTACGGTCAGCAGCAGTCTGAATATCGCCGGGGTCTGGATGGGCATGTCTCCGCCGATGGAACGGATGTCGCGGGCATTGAGCAGGGCATCGGTGAGGGAGACCATGTGTTCCTTGCCATCGGAGATGAAGGTCGCTGGAATCCATGGTTCGGTGCGTAAGTCAAATGATGGAGTGTCTGGCATCGCTGCCTCCTTCCTACGGGAAGACTGTACGCGCAAAGAAGAGAGCTGTCAAGTCCATAACTTGCTTTGTATACTTCTAAACTTTTACATATCCGATATATCAGATGGCATCTCCGCGTGTGCGGAGCGGTACCCGTAACTATGCGTAGTGTATGGATCATCTCCGCGATGCGGAGCTGTATGGTTACGGAACGGGGTGCCCGTATGCCGGTGGGCGTGGGCGCTCGCCACCGTGTTCCATCGTAGCGTATCGTCACTCATCGCGAATCGCCTGCCAGCCGACCTCGGGGGTATAGCGGTACGTGATGGTCCTGCGCACGGTTTTGCGTCGTGTGCCAGTAGTTCCCTCACCCTTCGGGTATTCGTCGATGTCGATGGATACGCGCCCATCCGCATCTAACGGAAGCAGCAACTGTCCGGCGATCTCCGGTACCCGCTGCCAATCCATCCATAGGCGGGACGCGGCATCCGACCCGGTGCAACGTAGCTCAGCTCCGCGGATGAAAGCGTCAAGCGAACAGCCGGCGCTGTACCGGCTCAGTGAGATGGTGCAGGACAGGATATCTCGGATCTGATTATCGGAGGGCATTCCCATGCCATTGGGCAACGGGTCGTCGGAACGGAAATCGCCCCATGCCGGCAATTGGAGTCCGTCGGATGTCCGCTGCAGCACGATGACTTCGACGTTCTCGTCGCTGTCGCGGACTGCGGCACGTGCTTGGCGTGCATCGTCGGAGCGGCCGTCGGGATCGTCAAGCGGATCGCGGCCGAGCCAATTGTCAAGATCGCATGGCGACGAGCTCGGGTCGAGAATCCGGAAACGCTGCGCGATGCTTTGCTTTCGGTCCTGCTGGTCGGTCCAATCTGCGGCGGCGGATCGCATGACGTCCTGCCAGGATTCCGGTCCGATCGGGTTGTTCCCGTACGTGTGCTGCACGAGTTCCGGAATGACGGCAGGGATGTCAATGACCTGTTCCGTGTCCGGGGATATCTCCAGTGTCGCCAACGATCGCAGCAGTAGATGGCGGTGGTACACGGTCGCCACGCCGGTGCTGAACTCCGGGGCCGCATCATCCTTCCACTCCGCGATGCCGGTGATGAACAGCTGCGGGGATCGCAGACGCTCGGGGCGCTCGCCCTCACCGCGGCGGTGCCGGTGCAGACGTCCCGCGCGTTGCAGAATCAGGTCGATCGGGGCGACGTCCGTCACCATGAGATCGAAGTCGACGTCCAACGACTGCTCCGCAACCTGAGTGGCCACAACGATCGCACAGTGCGGCCGGTCCGCGCCATCGGGGCCGAACCGGTGAACCAGATCGCGGTCGATCTGTGCGCGGTCGAACGCCAGGAACCGTGAATGCGCCAACGTGACATCGGCCCCCAACTCCTCCGCCAGCTCGCGTCGAATCAGCTGGTAGGCGTGCTGCGCGCGGGCGACCGTGTCCCGGATCACGATCGCGCAGCCGCCGTCGGCGAGCTGGGTGCGCAACAGGGACGTGAGTGATTCGTCGGAATCATCGCAATACCGGACCGTGACACGGGAGGATCTGCCGGACGGCTCCGGGGTGATATACCGTGGGGTGTCCGTATCTCCTCCGGACAACGAAATCAGCGGGTACCGCAGATCATATGGCGATCGCGCGTCGGGAGACGGGGGCGACGCGGTGACAGGTATCTGGGCGGCGGTTGCGGCATCGCGTTCCCTGCGGAAGCGCGAACGGGCGCGACTGCTATGTCGCCGTTCGCCGTCGGACGACGTCGCGATGCCGTCGGTGGATTCGTTGCGGTCGCACCCGCATGTGTGGTCCAGGGCGTATTGGCGTTCGCTCCGCAGCGCCCGTCTGCCCGCCTCATAGGCCTGCAGGTACGCGAGACGACGCTGTTGCGGCAGTGTGGCGCTGAGCATGATGACAGGCGTCTCGTAGTAGGCGAGCCACGATAGCACCCGCTCCATGAATACGTTCATATACGCGGTATTCGCATGCACCTCGTCGAGCACGACCACCTTACCCGCCAACGCAAGATGACGCAGCACCACATGTTTGCTGCGCAGGGCCGCCATCAGCACCTGATCGATGGTGCCGACCACGAAGTCGGAGAGATTGCCCCGCTTCCGCCCCGAGAGCCAGGGGTTGACCACCGCGGACAACGCATGCCGGCGGGTGTCGGAGTGACCGTTGAGGCGGCTGCCGGAACGACCATCTGAGTTGGCATGATCCATGTTCCAACGCAGCTCGTAATCGTCATTGAACTCATTGACTTCATTGAACGCCGTATCCGCCGAGGTCCCGTCGCCATACCGCCGCGTGCGTAGCGCAGCGAACTCGTCGTTCAGGTCGCGTTTGCCGTGAGCGAGGAAGATCGAGGCGAATGCCGGACGATTGTCGGCCGGCAGCTGTTCTATCCAATCGGTGAAGCGCGTGAACATCGCATTCACCGTGGCCTGGGTCGGCAGCGCATAATACACACCACCGAGATGGAACCGATCCGCAAGGCGTTCCGCGGCCAACAACGCGGCCTCGGTTTTGCCTTCGCCCATATTCGCCTCAAGAATCATCAGACCAGGCTCTGCCATGGAGTCGGCCGCTTCCACGGCGGCACGTTGCGCGGGATGCAGCGTTGCGTTCGGAATCTGGAAGCGCTCGGCGAACAACAGGTCGTATGTGGTACGCACGCTGTCAGGGGACGTGGCATCGGACGCGCTTCCCGGTGCGTGCGGTGCCCGCCACGGCGCGGGTATGCCGAGCTCCCTCCATGCTAGTGCGGCGCGGGCGTCGGCGTCGAATACGGTCTCGTCCTGTCTGGAGGTATTGAGCGGGAAGTACCATGCATTGCTGGCAATCCAGTCGCAGATGATCACGGTGGCGGTCAGCAGGGTCTGCGAGCGCTTGGGAATGGGGCGTTGCGGCCATGTTGGGGATATGGCATCGATCCCGTTGGCAGCGGCCATCCAGTCGAACAGTTCGAACCTGCATTGTTGCCAATCGGAGGGGACGGATTCTCGGGGCAGGCCGGCCAGTCGGGCGCCGGCGCTATCTCGTAATAGCAGGCGTTGGTCGTCGCTGATTGAGGTGCCGTGATGTCCGCCGACGATATTGGCCAATCCGAGTGCCGGGAGCGTGGGCCGTACCTGTCGTGACGTGCCCGTTGTAGGAGTGGGCGCGTCGTTCTGGCTGGAGATGCCAGGGCATGCGATAGCGCGAATTGTGAGCCAATCGCATAGATCGTGATACCCGACGAGTTCATGCCGGATGCGCGACCTGTTCTCGACCCCGGGAAAGTCGTATTCGATGGTCAGACCGGTATGTTGCGTGCGCGTGGCGCAGCGCTGATTCATCATCTCGAATGCGGGCGAGGCCTTGCCCGCATCATGGACGCCGCACAGGAACAGGAGCGTCGCGCGTGCCTCGTTCATGCCGCCGAGATCCTCGGCCAGGATTTCCTTGACGTGGTCGGGGAGAAAATCGTCCCAGACGTGCGACGCCGTGGCGGCGGTGTCTTCGAGATGCTGCCATAGTTGGAGATAGCTCGGATCGGATGGGTCGGCAAGATTGGTTTTCGCCCATACGGACAGGGTTTGTTTGGAGAGACCGAGGGGGATTCCGACGTCGAATAGAGGGGTGGCGGTCTTGAAGTTGTCGGTGCTCGAAGGTGGTGTGTTTGCTGATGGTGCACCTGCGGGTGGTGTATGGTTGGTCAAGTGTTCCCCTATCTCCATTGATGCTGACCAGCATAGCAGAAACCGGGGTGACATGCGTCCACAGGTATGAGCTTCAGCAGGTATGGGCTTCAGGCGGCTGTGATTTGTGTCGGTTGAGAATATGGTGGCACTCTTGGGCTGGAGCCGGCTACCTTGATATCGATGTGCGCTTGCTGCGGACTCTACGGTGAACGAATCGAATATTGCGGGCCGTTGGTCCGGGCGGGAACGCAATATAATGCAACTACCTGTCCCGCACGCGCGGGGTTGATCCCCTGAACGTGGGCGACCTGATGACGTTCCGCACACCTGTCCCGCACGCGCGGGGTTGATCCCTGGCGTGCGGTCGCGTCCGCGTTATCTAGACTACCTGTCCCGCACGCGCGGGGTTGATCCCAACTCGATAATCAGCATGGCGCCGATCTGCTCACCTGTCCCGCACGCGCGGGGTTGATCCCGCGGCCGGCTCCCACACATTGGGGTCGAGGGATCATCTCCGCGTGTGCGGAGCGGTCAAGGAGCTTATCCCCGTTGTGGACGGTTGGCCGGGATCATCTCCGCGTGTGCGGAGCGGTCTCGGTACTGCGCTACAGAACCTTGGCAATGCCGGGATCATCTCCGCGTGTGCGGAGCGGTCGACCCGCGAACCCATCGCGGGCGGCGTGAACGGGGATCATCTCCGCGTGTGCGGAGCGGTCCAGTTGGGGACGGCTGTGAAGCTGGCGGAGGCGGGATCATCTCCGCGTGTGCGGAGCGGTCCACATGTCAGGAACGTAAGGGGAGCTGGGAGCGGGATCATCTCCGCGTGTGCGGAGCGGTCCTCATCGCACATGATGGCCTACTTAAGCTCTGCGGATCATCTCCGCGTGTGCGGAGCGGTCAAAATATATGAGTTTGAGAACACGGATAGAACGGGATCATCTCCGCGTGTGCGGAGCGGTCGCCGCGTACCGTGGGATGCGTCCTATCGGGATGGGATCATCTCCGCGTGTGCGGAGCGGTCAGTTGTTTTTTATTGGGATTTGGTCCGGTTGGATGGTGCGGAATGTATGATTCGTACGTTGTGCGGGGTCGTGGAGTGGCGTTGTTCTCGATATTTGGAATGGATGCTTTCGATATATGTTACGCGCGCCAGCCGGCCACGGATATGGGGAGTGCTGGTGGTCGCCGGCTTTCGGAAGAGCTCTGAAAGAAGCAGAGCGCTGACTAGGCGTGTTGCGCCACGGATGAATGTTTTTCTCTCAATCATCGGGCTAATTGATGACCGGGATACTATCACTCTTTGGGGGCGTCGTTATCCACTCGGAGCGTATCCCAAGGTGGATGGGATACGCTTGATAAATGAAGCTACAAAGGGAGGTGCCCATGTCTTCCACTGTTTTGTCGCCGCGTATTGACGTGGACAGCGATGCGTTGGACGTATTCAGCGCGTTCGCACGGATGCGTGGTCTTAGCGTTGGTGAGGCGTTGGCCGATTACGTCAACTCGTTCCGACCTAAAAGCTCCGGCGTGCGTGTGGTCGGGCGTGACGCGGATGGACCAATTTTTGATATTCCGGATGAGTTCGTGTATACGCCTGAGTATGCGGCCGATGACGCCATGATCCTTCCGGGTGCGTGGGCCGATGACTGATTGCCTTCCTCTGCCTAAGAAGTTGCGGCGTTTTGACGTGGTTCGAGCGCGCGTGTTTTATACCGAGCATGACGGGCGCAGCAAAGAGCGTCCGTTGGCGATCGTGAGCCTTGCCGTTGACGGCGATACCGGTATCGGGATCAAGATCACGAGCAAGACGCATCATGCCGCGGGCGATTTGTCGTTGAGCGGGTGGCGTGATGCAGGGCTTAATATGCCGAGCGTTGCCAGGTGTGCGCAGCTTGTCCGTTTTCGTGTCGATAGGCTTACCGGGTATTACGGTAGGTTGACTGCGGAAAATATCGAGGATATTGCCAACGTTTTGTCTTCCCTGAATCCGTCTGATTTTCTCTGGTTGAGCGACGACAATTAAGGTCATTGTCTCGCGATTGTCTCGCGTGCCCGCCTTTGTGACGGGTTTTCGTCGAACAACCCCGTGTCGCGTGGTATCCGGCGTGGAATTTGTTGCAGATGTCTGCCTGATGCTTGTTCCGCATCTCCCATCAAGTTAGGGGAGATGCGAAAAACTAAACTATATCAGTCGTGTCACGCGAGCAGACCGCGATCCTGTCACCGGAGTCATCGACGCCGCGGGATCACCTCCGCGTGTGCGGAGCAGACTCCGGATTGTCCGACCGTTCCTCGCGCGGGATGGGATCACCTCCGCGTGTGCGGAGCAGACAAAGTGCACGACCGTTTCATCCGGCACGTCAGGGGATCACCTCCGCGTGTGCGGAGCAGACATGTTTTCTATGGTTTTGTGGGTGTCTGGCTGAGGATCACCTCCGCGTGTGCGGAGCAGACCGGATTTCTAGTATGGGGTCGGGACGGTCGTCGGGATCACCTCCGCGTGTGCGGAGCAGACAACGCCCAATGGACCGACATCCAGCTCGAAAGCGGATCACCTCCGCGTGTGCGGAGCAGACGCAAGTGTGACTGGGGATAGACTCTAGAGATAGGGATCACCTCCGCGTGTGCGGAGCAGACATACCCGCTTGGTGGTGAACGAAAGGAACCGTGGGATCACCTCCGCGTGTGCGGAGCAGACTGCACTGGCCGATATTCACTCGGTCGCTGATGGGGATCACCTCCGCGTGTGCGGAGCAGACGGACTGCTCGATCTGGTCGCGCAGCGCCTCCAGGGATCACCTCCGCGTGTGCGGAGCAGACGCTGCGCACGGGGGTCAGGTCCTTGACCTCGGGGGATCACCTCCGCGTGTGCGGAGCAGACCAGTGGTAGAGCATGGGCTGTGCGGCGGGCGGGGGATCACCTCCGCGTGTGCGGAGCAGACATCGTCTGATTCATGTACGTGTACGAATTGTTGGGATCACCTCCGCGTGTGCGGAGCAGACTGTCTGACGGTACTATGGGCACTTCTCAGTCGGGGATCACCTCCGCGTGTGCGGAGCAGACTTCCAGAAGTCCACGCCGACCTTAAGCCGCTTGGGATCACCTCCGCGTGTGCGGAGCAGACTACAGGTCGCCGTTGATATCGACCGTGTTCGCGGGATCACCTCCGCGTGTGCGGAGCAGACCAGGTCAGTCGGCAATACTCATGCAGACGATTGGGATCACCTCCGCGTGTGCGGAGCAGACTCTACCGTCCCATGCTGCATCCAAAACCCTCCGGGATCACCTCCGCGTGTGCGGAGCAGACGGAAACCCGAACGCGAAACGCTCCCCTATGATAGGATCACCTCCGCGTGTGCGGAGCAGACTAATCCTGACCGTCCTGCCGTTGCTGCAGCATGGGATCACCTCCGCGTGTGCGGAGCAGACGCATGGCTTATACCACGTTCCGTCCCGAACACGGGATCACCTCCGCGTGTGCGGAGCAGACTCTTGTGGCATCGTTGGTATTATGTTGATGGCAGGATCACCTCCGCGTGTGCGGAGCAGACCCTAGGTGTTCGGCCAAGGCGAGCTTCGACGTGGGATCACCTCCGCGTGTGCGGAGCAGACAGTTGTATTTTACTGTGTTCTGAGCCAGCTGAATGGCGTGGAATATTTGATTTACGCACTGCGTAGGGTGAGTTGATGCCATGAATCTTGAGATTTGGAACAAATGGTATCGGATGGTGAGATTTTATAGAACAAACCGTTGCTATGCTCGGCGGTTCAGATTTGCGATTGTGCTGGATGCATTGTTCGCTCCTGTTGTCAGAGTGTGTGGAACGATGTCGATGGGTGATAACAGATCGGTCGTTTTGATATTCGTTATGCAGCAAAATGGTCCCGCATTAGGCCCGCCACCGATCCGCACGCAGCTTCCATCTCGCGAGGTGTAAGGCATCGCCCGTTGTCTAAATGAAAGTGCAACACCCGTTAGATTGGAGATTGTCTAGATAACCAGTCCGGAGGATGTTGCACCTATGGGAGAAGTATATTCGCACCTGTCGGAAGAGGAACGGCAGGTCATCCAGATCGAGATCGGAAACGGGACCGGCGTGCGCGCGATGGCCCTCATGCTGGGCGGGAACGCGTCCACCATCAGCCGGGAGATCAAACGGAACACGTGGTTCCCGTCCAACGAGAGCGAGTCGTACCGGCCGTACCGTCCCGCCCGGCTGAAGACCGGGCCGTGGACCGGACGCTATTACGTCGCCGGGCCCGCCCGGCGCAAGGCCGACCGGCGTCGGGCCGCGGCGCGCAGGCCGTTCAGGCTGTCGGACGACAGGTTGTGGTCGTGGGTGGCGGAGCGGCTGCGCCGGGGCCGGTCCCGCTGCTGATATCAGGAAGGCTGCGCGTGGATTTTCCCGACGACGCGCTCATGCGCGTGTGCCCGGAGACGATCTACCGTTGGATCCACGCCGATGGGTCGAGGCGCGACCGGTGGGCGCGCTGCCTGCCGCGCGGGCACCGGCGCAGGCGCAGGCGTGGCGGCAGGAGGACGCCCCGTTTCCCGATACCCGGACGCACTCCGATCCACGAACGGCCCTTCGATCCCGGGGATCGCGGCGGCTTCGGTCATTGGGAGGCCGACAGCGTCATCGGGACGGGCTGCCATCAGCCCCCGACATGACGCGGGACGTGCAGGAGATCGTCGACGAGACCGACAACCGTCCCATGCGGGAACTCGGCTACCGCACGCCGGCCGAGGCCTTCACCGACGAACTGCCAGACTTGCAAACCAAACAAGGACGTTGCACTTACAAATAGACAACGGGCCGTCCCCCTGATCCCTTGCGACCGTGTAGGCTTGTTGATAAGCGTTGCGATGCAGTACATGGTTCGCCTTTAATCGCGCTATATGTGATTGCAGTGTAAATGGTGGTGGACTGCATCGTCGGTTACGGCATTCCGCTTTCTTCGTGAATGCGTACTGCACGTGTGCGCGCCTGACATGGGAGGCGCTGAGTAAGCGCTGTCGTTCTGTAGGGATCGTTTTGCGTATTGGTTCCTGCCGATTTGGTGGCGGGGGTATTTGGTGTGTTGTATCAAACGCAGGCTGGTGATCGTTGCTGACCGTAAAGATGGGAAATATCCTGCCGTACTACGGTCCAGTGTGGCTGGCGGTCTGAGCTTGTTTTTGTTTCGCCGGACTCTGAGATATGACCGTGACCGGTGATGGTGGCAAAGCCATTGAGCAAAGCACATTCGTTCGTCGGGATGCCGATGACTATGACGAAACCGGTGGGCGCGTTGACTGGATTCGCGCGACGTTTGCGGTATGGAAACGGCCGCAGGTCACAGGCGGCGCACCGCGCGTCTGTGTGCGATATCGGCGACGATGTCGATTCGTTCGTCGGGGTCGGTGGCCAACCTGACACGTTCGTGGTAGGCCGTGTCATCGGATTGTTGAATCGTGAGGTGTCCCCGAAATATGGCCGGTCGGTTGGGTTTGCACGGTTATTCTGGGCTGTCTGGGGATTTGGCATGCGACGGTGCCGCTTTGCCGGATTTGTATGGTTTGTCTGTTGAATGGCCGTCGGGTACGGCCGGGTTGCCTTCAACTATTCAATAGGGGGGGCGTTGTTTCAGCTGTTGAGTTATGCGCTTAACAGGCCTTCTTGCCGACACTTTTTGGCCTTTCGCTGTTTGGTGTGGGTGAGTGGGTCGGGGGGTGGTGGTGCTGGTCG